>ERZ1740062.34-NODE-34-length-99261-cov-6.405167_pt1 | contig 99261 bp, 110 predicted proteins | sample MGYA00581741_ERZ1740062 | MGnify/ENA primary metagenome ERZ1740062 (study PRJEB43018, sample SAMN04849747) | marine metagenome | isolation source: floating plastic debris | place: Pacific Ocean | collected 2008-09-01 | study: EMG produced TPA metagenomics assembly...
CGTCAGGCTTTCGCCCATTGCGGAAAATTCCTCACTGCTGCCTCCCGCAGGAGTCTGGACCGTGTCTCAGTTCCAGTGTGGCTGACCATCCTCTCAGACCAACTACTGATCATCGCCTTGGTGAGCCTTTACCTCACCAACAAGCTAATCAGACGCGAGCTCTTCTATAGGCAAATTTCTTTATTTCACCAAAAGGTATATAGGACTTTAGCATCAATTTCTCAATGTTATTTCCTTCCTATAGGTAGATTCTCACGCGTTACTCACCCGTCCGCCACTTGAGTTAAAACTCTCGTACGACTTGCATGTGTTAAGCATACCGCTAGCGTTCATCCTGAGCCAGGATCAAACTCTCATGGTATTTTACGGAACTTCAAAAGGTTTGTATTCTTTTTCCTTATGTTAAAAGTATAACAATATAAATTTTTTATGTCAATAGACTTTATTAAAAAGTTTAGATTTTTAAGGGGAAATTAGATTTTACAGATTTTGAAAGTTTTTATTAGGTTGCATACATTTTAGTTTAACAATTTTAGCCAGATTTTCCTCGTAAAACATTGGCGGTAAAATGTGTAAATATTCCATACCTTTTTTCATCTAAATTGAAATAGCACTTATAAAACCTTATTCTATTCATCTATAAAATTTTAGTTGGGAAGTATGCAAAGATTTTCTTATAAAATTCGATCGTCTGCCTCTATTAAAAAGTATAATTTTATTTTGAAAAATTTATATTATTAATGGGGACGTAGCCTTGTTTGCAAATAGGCTTTAAAAGTAGGGTTAAATTTTTTACGTATTGACTATTGACATATTTGGGTTAAGAAATATATAGTTCATTCATATAATGTTTAAAGACAAGGCTTAACAGAAGTTAGACCTATTAAGAAATAGTATTGCATAATAGGAGAAACTTAGTGAATTATATCAGGCGTGATATATATATATATATAATTTGTGGTATAAGTAGGTGCTTCGCTAGCCTTTTAAGGGTTTAGTTATGAGGTTATTTTTCCATGGACTTGGAATAGGGTTAAATAAAACAACCGATTTTTTGGACTAGGGTATAGATTTACATATATATAAACAAGATCACTTTCCGCCACTAGACTTACTACTTTTTATATAGTATTCAAACAACACCAGAAAAAGTTTCATTTCTTTAAACTTTATTTATTTATTAGATACTTTTACACTTTGCATAATAAAGAAAGGTTTGTTAAATAGGAAGATTTAGTTTAGCTCTGTTAATAAAGTCTAGGCCGGGTTAAAATGTTAACAAGGTTCATTAACCATATCTTAATAGTTTATAATTAAAATTAAGTATTTTTTAATAACTTATATCTTGGTAAATAGCCCTTTAATTATCTTTTTATTCTAATAGAAATTTTTTAGTAATTTAAACTAACTTATAAAATCTTTAACTTTTCTTGTTATTCTTAATGTACTTATTAAAAATTATTTTCGCTGAAAAGATAAGAAAAAAGTTACAGATAACTCTCGTTTAATTTAGTAAATAATTTCAAAAATATCTATATCTACTATTTGTATAGAATTATTATATATACTTAGAAGTTTTTTATTCGTTTCTTTTTTTAATCCATTAAAAAGGGTCTATCGTCTAAGGGATTAGGACAGAAACCTTCTAAGTTTCTAATGTAGGTTCGAATCCTACTAGACCCAATCCATGCTTTTATATTTATATTTCAAAAATACTATTAAATATTTTTCGGACCTTTGCTCCGGAATCAATAGATTCCAAAGGATCTTTACGAAGACGGTGTCGTAAACATAAAACGATAATGGCACTAATATCATCAATTTCAACTTTTGAACGACCATTCAAAGCAGCATAAGCTTTTGCAGAACGATTTACTACTATATCACCTCGTAGACCATCAACGTTTAATTCGCTGCAAATTTCAGAGATTTTGACACGGTATTCATGTGCTATGTCTACTTTTGAAAGTAATTTTTGAGCATTAATTAATTTTAAGCGTAAAACGTCTTGTTCTGTTTGATATTTTTCAATCCAAACTTGTGGGTCTTTATCAAACGCCGTTCGCTCTTCAACAATTTTAACACGTAATTCTGGCGTTTTAACTGTTCGAATTTCCGCATGCATACCAAATCGATCTAAGAGCTGAGGTCGTAATTCTCCTTCTTCTGGATTTCCTGAGCCAACTAGAACAAAACGAGCTGGATGACGAACTGAAATACCTTCACGTTCAACAGTATTCCAACCCGATGCAGCCGAGTCCAATAAAATATCCACAAGATGATCATCTAAAAGATTAACCTCGTCTACATATAAAATTCCACGATTCGCCTTTGCTAATAATCCAGGTTCAAAAGCTTTAACGCCTTCTGTTAAAGCTTTTTCAATATCAATAGTTCCACAGACTCTATCTTCTGTTGCGCCTAAAGGTAGATCCACCATAGGAACATGTTTTAACTCGGTTTCAATATTTTCGTTAAGTTGAAATTTTTCTAAGATATTAGCGCCCATCAATTGCGGATTTGTTATGTGCGAGTTAAATGGATCATCTTTTGCAACCGTAATTTCGGGCAATAAATCTGTAATTGCCCTGATAGTGGTTGATTTACCGGTGCCACGATCACCCATAATAATTACTCCACCAATTTTTGGGTCAATAACATTTAATAAAAGTGCTAATTTCATTTCTTCTTGACCAACTATGGCAGTAAATGGAAAAATTGGCAGAGTGGTTTTTTCTATAGTTTGCATAATTTGAGTATTTTTATTTTTGTGTTTACCGATATTGATTAAAATTATTGATAAAGTGCTGATCCCAAACGAATAGCTAAAACTGCTGTAATTAGTGCGGTAGCTAATGCGACTAGTAATTGATTGTCCGATAACATATAGATAGAAATTTTGATATTATAACAGTTTCGAAATTTTTTTCTTCATAACAATATTATACTATAAGTAAAGTTGAAATAAGACATTAGTTAAAAATTTCAATAAAAAATTACTATAGGTCTTAATAATAATTTCTAAGGTAGATAGTAAAAAGCGTTTTAAATTTATAAAAACTATTAATTATTTTGATTATGTAGCTAAGATTCGACAACTTCTAATTAAATTTTAATAGTAAAAATACTGTAATCAATGTTACTTTACAGAAAAATAATTTTATGGTAAAATAAATGATACAATGTTGTGGTGGATGTCGCCAAGCGGTTACGGCACTGGTTTGTGGATCCAGCATTCGCGGGTTCAAATCCCGTCATTCACCTTTATTCTTTAGATATTTAAAAAACTTGGGTGTATACTTTAAAAACGCATCTAAACTTGAAAATTTACTATATAATGTTGGCGTTCCTATTAAATTTATATTATTTTTACTATTTATTAAATATTATTTTACGTAAGAAATAATTTTATATAAACAAAAATAATTAATCAGTTATTCTGAAATTTTTGTTATTTGCAATTTTGTAATAATTAAAAAAAAATTAAAAAATGTTCTTTCTGATAAAAATAAATGGAAATACTTACTTATTTCATAATATAATTAGTCTAGCAGATTTTCTTCTTTTTATAAATATAGATATTTATAATAGAGATCTCGTTTTAGAATATAATAAAGTAGTCATAAAAGCAGAACAACATAATCAAACAAAATTAAAACATAAAGATAATATTGAGATTGTTTACATCGTTGGCGGAGGCTAAAAGTAAGCGGGTAACGCGATTCGAACGCGCGGCATCGACCTTGGCAAGGTCACGCTCTACCACTGAGCTATACCCGCATAATTAATTTTTGCTAAAACATATTTAACAATTATATAATAATGTTTATATGGTCGTCAACCTTTAAAAACTTCTAAGTTAATTATCTTTAGCTAGATTTACGATTTTAAACATTAAATAAGTGTATTGTTTTGTTTAACGAACTTTTAAAAATTTAAGAACTATTTATCATAATAGTCCTTAAATAAGGATGTCAACCATCTTATATTTTTTAACCTGCTTTTGTACTGTTTTAAATTTTATATAGCCTTCAGACAATGCGTATAAGGTATAATCTCTTCCACACCCAACGTTTTTACCTGGTTTGAATTTTAAACTTTGTTGACGAATTAGAATATCTCCTGCTTTAACGTATTGACCGCCGGATCGTTTAACACCTAAATTTCTAGGGTTGGAATCTCGGCCATTTTTTGTACTCCCTGCACCTTTTTTATGGGCCATAATAAATCCTTTAATTTAATTGATTTCTATTTTATCAATAAAAATACGTGTCTGGGCTTGACGATACCCTTTAGTTTTAGTCATTTTCTTCTTAGGTTTCATTTTAAAAACTTTTATCTTGTTGGCACGAAAATGTTCTAAAATTGTCGCACAAATATTTACTTGGGCATTATTTTCAAGATATGGATGTCCTAAAATCCGGTAACCGTGATCATTGCACAGCAAAATACGATTTAAGAGGATACTACTCCCAATTGTTTGTGGTAAACGATCTATAAAATAATATTTACCTTCTTCGACAAGTTTTTGTTTTCCACCGATCTCAATAACAGCATATTTCATTTTGTTAAGTTTCTCCAATTCTTAGTGAAGATACAATACGATCAAATAAAGTTAAAGTCAATTTTTAATAGCACTCAAAATAATTTTTTAAAAACTATTTAAGAATAAAGTTAAAATTTCATTTTTAAAACTTTCTGAAGCTTTTGATTTATATCGATTTGGATTTAAAATTAATGATAACATTCGTTTTATCATAATTTTTTCAATTTTGACCCAACTTAGTAAACCTAACTCAAGTTCCTTTGTAATAGCAGAAACAGAAACAAAGGCAGCGCCTAAACCTGACTGAACCGCATTTTTAATTGCTTCAATCGAGTTCAATTCCATTTCAATTTTTAGGCGTGTAACATCAATACCATTACGAACCAGAATTTCATCGACAACATTTCTAATTGTCGATCCTGAATCTAATGCAACGAACTTCAGATTATATAAATCTTCTTTTTTGATTGTCCCTAACTTTACAAAAGGATGGGAATGAGGTAAAATTAATGCGAGTTCATCTTCGACACATGGAATTACGTTTAATATTTTTTGTAAATTAGCAGGAATTTCACCTCCGACAATTCCGATATCAATTTCTCCGTTCATTGTTTTCCAAGCGATTTTACGAGTAGAATCTATATGTAATTGAACTTGGATGTTATTGTAGCGTTGCAAAAATAATGCGATTATTTTTGGCATTAAATACGTACCCGTAGTTTGACTAGCACCTAAAATTAGCTTTCCACTTTTCAAGTTACTTAAGTCATCGAGTGCACGCGAACTCTCTTCGCATAAAGACAGGATGCGATTTCCGTACCTTAACAATAAATTACCTGCTTCGGTCAATTGAACTTGTTTTTTTGTTCGATCAAATAATGTTGTTTTTAGTTGCTTTTCAAGATTCTGAATTTGAAGACTAACGGCTGGTTGTGTAATATACAAACTCTGCGCTGCATTTTTAAAACTTCCATCATTTGCGATTGCGCGCAATATAACCAATTGTTCTAATGTAAATGGAAGATAAGTACGATTCATGTTTTTATTTTTTAGTATTAAATAGAATAATTATGATATAATTAATATTATACGGATGTGGCGGAATTGGTAGACGCGCTAGATTTAGGCTCTAGTGAGTTCTTCTTGTGAGAGTTCGAGTCTCTCCATCCGTATTAATTAAATTTTAAATCCTAGATTTACAACTTCAAATTCAAATTCAAACTTTGATCTATTACTAGTCCCTACTACAAATAACGCATCCCAGGTTGGTAAAATCCAAAGTTGTGAATACGATTGATAACTTGAAATAATACTTATAATCAATAGGAAGAATCCAAAATAGATGAGAATTAGGCCGGGATCAGATTTTATCTGTATACCTGTTTCCGCAATTAAATCAGAAAATTTTACGTTGGGTATATTCGGAAAAGATTCATTTAATTCGTTAATACCTAAAAATTTTCCATTGGGATCGAATAGAATATTGGTTTCTGTTAATGTTTGATCCCATACGACGCTACCAAATTTTGGAATGAATTGTTGTAATTTTTCAATTTGGAAAGGCAGCCAAGTTATCCAAAGGTTATTTGCTTGTTTTAGATAAGGGATTTGATATGGCTTACTTAAATCATAACTAACTCTAGTAGCTAATATATTCCAGTCTGTTTGATAAAATGTGAGTCCATTATATTTTAAAGGATGGTTTACATAAATCGTTTCACGTTTTATTTCAATACCTTCCTTATTAAGTAGGGAAAAATCTGTATAAAATTGTCGGATTTTAGAATCATCATTATATAAAATCCAAAAATCATTGATCCGACCCGAAAGATGTGGCACAAAACTGAAAATGTTATTGTTTAAAACATTTTGAATATAAAAAATTTCGGATTCTGGAACTAATTCTTGAGCAATAAATCCTTTAGTTGAGGCTAAAATTGTTCCAATAAGAATTAGAACCATACTAAAATGTACAACAATTGGAGAGATTCTTCCAACAATTCCTTTATTAGCATATGTTTTATCAAAGGACTGAAAAACTCTGTAACTGTTTGGTAACAATGAGACAAAAATTTTTCCATCGGATTGGAACAATATGCGCTTACTGACCGGTAAAGAAGCGAGCATTTTGGTCGATTGATAAAATTTTATTCTACGGACACTTTTTAAAGTCGGTAATTGTTGTAGAAATGTACAACAAGTTAACGAAGATCCGAAGATTAAAAGTAAACTAATAAACCACCAAGTTTTAAAAACATGGTCAAGGCCGAGGTTTAATATTAATTTATAATCGATTAGGCCGAAAAGTGGTTGACTATAAAGATTTTTATAAAAATCAAAAGATTGCTCTTGTTCAATTATTGAGCCAAAAATACTAAAAATTGCTATACTTAAAAATATTAAAATTGCAAAAGGTAAATTTGCAAGATAGCGTATTAATATGTAAGAAAATTTCATAATTACACGGTATTTACGATGCTGTTCTAATTCTTCCAGATTCAGCCCACTCTTGTAATGCTTTAATTTTATGGCGTTCTGTTTGTGCTAATGGGATGATGTTACTTAGACCAAGTAAAAGATCTTCAGTTGTGAATTCACGGTTTTCATTAAAAGCTAAAAACATACCCTCCGTAATGGCTTGTGAAATTTCTGCTCCAGAAAATTCGTATGATTGCCGGCTAAGTAAGTCAATATCAAATTTGTTAACGTTGTTAGGACGAAGTTGTGAAAGTAATACAGTAAATATTTGCTTCCGTTCATTTTCGTTTGGTAATCCAACGAAAAAAACTTCATCAAAACGGCCTTTACGAATTAATTCGAGAGGTAAAACTTGAAAGTTATTAGCAGTTGCTATAACAAAAACATTAGATTTTTTTTCAGAAAGCCATGTAATAAATGTTGCTAAAACACGTCCGGTTGTACCACTATCGCCTTTTATCTCCGATTGTTGAAATGATTTATCAATTTCATCAATCCATAAAACGCATGGCGCTAAGGCTTCAACAATACGAATCATTTCACGCATGCGAAATTCTGATTCGCCAACAATTCCACCAAAAAGACATCCAAAATCAAGGCGTAATAATGGCAATTGCCAATCATTTGCAATAGCTTTAGCTGTTAGTGATTTTCCGGTACCTTGAACTCCTACTAGCAATAAGCCCCGAGGGACAGGTAACCCATAAAGTTGAGCCTGTTCAGATAATGAACAGGATCTTTGTTTTAACCATTTTTTTAAAACAGTTAATCCACCGATATCATCTAATTTTGGCCCAGGTGAACAAAACTCTAAAATTTTTGTTTGGTTTATTATTTGCTTTTTTTCTTCGAGAATACGCAAAACTCCTCGACCGTCAATTATTTCATTATCTGCAATTATTTTTGATACAACACGACGAATACGATCTAAAGATAACCCTTGGCAAGCTCGAATTAAGGAATCTAGATCGTCAAATGCACTAGATTGATCTAATAATTTTAATAAACGTATCAATTCTTCACGAATTTCATATGTGCTTGGCAATTCAAATTCTAATATTGTTATTAATTCTCTAAGTTCTAAAGGAAAATTAACAATTTCTGGAGCAGTAATAATAATTGTCTTGGGTTGGGTTTGCAATAAACGACTTAAATTTCTTAACTTACGTAATATAGCAATATCATTGAAAAATTTATGAAAATCTTTTAGTAAAAAAATAGCAGGTGTATCTTCCGAGGATTTTTCGATAAAATCAAGAGCTTGCAATGGATTTCGTTTTCCTAAGTTATTATTATTGGGCACATTTAAAAAGCCATCAATAAAATTCCATGTATAAATTGCTCGATTTTTACCTAATTTAACACATTTGCGTATTGTATACTCTAATCGATCCTCTTCAAATGTTGGAATATATATTAAGGAGTACCGGACTTTTAATAAGAGAGTAAACTCTGTTATAAAACTCATAATTTTTCATTCTCTTAATTTAATTGGTATTAAAACTTTTTAAATTATTTTGTATATCGAAGTTTTGTTAATATTTTACGGCCTTTTTTACGTCGCTTATTCAAAATTTTAGCACCATTGTTAGTCCGCATTCTTGCCCTAAAACCAATAATTTTTATAGCACGCCGTTTTGGACCTTGGAATGTTCCTTTTGTCATAAAATAAATAAAAACCTAGTTAATTAATAATTATTATTTTAGTTTTGAAAAATGGCATAATTTTTTTACTTAGTTTATCGTAACACAAATATTTTACTAAATAATATCTAATAGATAATGCAATGTCAGGGCTTAAACTGTCTTGTTAATGATGCCCAAATACAAATTATTATTTTTTTTAACTCTCCCCGAGTAGGACTTGAACCTACGACCGATCGGTTAACAGCCGATTGCTCTACCACTGAGCTATCAGGGATTATAAAATTAATAGTTAGATAGCAAAAAAAAAAAACAAAAATATTTAAACTATTTTGATTTTTTTGTAAATTTTCTATTGCTCTGTACTATAAAAAAACGCAAAACAGACTCATCGAGATATAGTTTTTGTTTATACAAATTTAAGGCTTTTGGTGAAATTAAAAATGAGAATTCTATGAATTTGACTTCGAAACTATTTTTAATAGAGTAGGTTAGAAAGAAATCATTTTTTATAGAAGCGGTTATATTCATTGCCCCTATTTGCTTTAGAAATTTACTATACTCGTATACAAGTAATCTAGTTTCATCTTTATTTAAAATTTTTCCTAAAATTACAATACTACGATATTCATTCTGATTATTAATCACAAATAGTTTAATTATTAAATGTTTGTTTTTGGGTGTTGTATACAAACAAACTAGTTAAAACTACATCTAGCATATATTAATAAATAAATAAAGTCAAGATCTAGTTAATTAATATAGCATATAAGCCTTTTAGATCTAACCATCTCTTTACCATTCTTAAGTTTAAAATATTTAGTAAGCGATTTATCGATAATAATAATGTTAATATAAGATGAAGGTCCATTTTAATAGTTTACTTAGTTTTTAAAATTATGGTAAAATTCAGTGGGTATCCATTGTGCCAAGTTGTGTCATATAAAACTTAACTTTGAACAATTCTATGGGAAAAGTTTACGATTGGTTCGAGGAACGACTAGAAATTCAATCTATTGCGGATGATATTACAAGTAAATATGTGCCACCACATGTAAATATCTTTTACTGTTTTGGTGGAATTGTATTAACATGTTTTTTAGTACAAGTAGCAACAGGGTTTGCTATGACATTTTATTACAGACCTACAGTCTCAGACGCATTTGCATCTGTTGAGTATCTTATGTCTGAAGTAAATTTTGGTTGGTTAATACGTTCCATTCATCGTTGGTCTGCCAGTATGATGGTTTTAATGTTAATTCTACATGTTTTTCGAGTTTATTTAACAGGAGGCTTTAAAAAACCACGTGAATTAACTTGGGTAACTGGTGTACTTCTGGGTGTTGTTACAGCTTCTTTTGGAGTAACAGGCTACTCTCTGCCATGGGATCAAGTCGGTTTTTGGGCTTGTAAAATTGTAACAGGGGTACCTGAAGCTATTCCTGTAGTAGGACCAACAATTGTTGGACTATTACGCGGTGGTGTAAGTGTAGGTCAAGGAACATTAACAAGATTTTATAGTGCCCATACCTTTGTTTTACCAGTTGTTGCTGCAGTATTAATGCTTACTCATTTTTTAATGATTCGTCAGCAAGGTATTTCAGGTCCTCTATAAAGTACAAAATTTAATTATGTAAGGAGTTCAAAAAATGTCTGTTATTAAAAAACCGAATTTAGACGATGCAAAAATTCGTGCAAAATTTGCCAAAGGGATGGGCCATAATTACTACGGAGAAGTGCGAACAGAAAGCTAAATATTGACGTTGCAGATTATACTGCTTCCAAGATTCAATAAAGGAATAAAACCAACAGCTAACCTAAAAGAGAAATCTGGAGGGAACAGTAGCATGCTGTAAAAAGAATGGTGAGTTTAAACCACTACAAACGAGAGCCTGTTCTGAGGTTAATGAAACAAGGATAAAGTTATACTACCTGAAGGCTAGAAGAAAGGCGGGTCCTAGTAACCGAATGACATAAAGTGGGAATTAGTCATAACTACATACCATTGGATAAGGTTCTCTGGTTCAATGAAAAGAATCTATGTAGTCCTTAGCTCTGAAATATGAGAATTACTTCGAACGGCCATCCTAAATTTCAATATATTCGTCATATTTAGAAACTGTATAGTTCGCTAAGGGAAGTAATTTCTATGCGAAAAGAGCCTCTCTTTAGAGGCAGGAAATTCACGCTGCTATAGTCATTTTATTATTCTCGAGAGGAGAACATTTATGAAAGGGATAGATAGACTTGCAGTAATTCGACATAAAAGTAAAATCAATAAGGATTGGAAACATAAGAATTTATTTCGTATTTTACGAAAAAATGATATCTGGATTGCGGCTTATGAAAATGTAAGGAGTAATTATAGAATTTTAACAACAAAAACATTAAATGGAATATCAACCCAAAGATTATTGAGACTTCAAGGCAAGGTTCTAACTGAAAGTTACCAATTTAAATCGATTAGGGTTGCAAAATCAAATCGACGAAAAAAGTCCCTAAAATTCGCAACCATTAATGATAAAATTGTTCAAGAGGTAATCCGAATGGTTCTGGAAGCTGTCTATGAGCCTTGTTTTTCGAAAAAAAGTTTCGGCTTTCGCCAAGGTCTTGGGATACATGCTGCACTTGGGTATATTGAGTCCAAATTTTGTTGGGTTGATTGGGTCATCGAAGGAGACATAAAAAGCACAGGTCTAGTTATTGATTATAAACAATTATTTAAGATTTTAACTAAAAAAATTCATGATATCAGGTTTCTGAACCTAATTCGTAAATTATTGAAAAGTGGAATTCTGTGTCAGAGACAATTCACCGGATCTAATTTTATAGTTCCTCAAGGGAACCTAGTTTTTTCCATTTTTGCAAATATATATTTTAATGAGTTGGATGAATGGTTTGAAAACAAAATAAATTTATTTTATCAATTTCATACAAATCAATGCAATTCTAAATATAAACAACTATCTTACCAAAAAAAAGGGCAACTTCAAAAATTAGAAAAAAAGTCAAATGAATACAAAACCCTTCCAGAAGAGTTAAAAGTTTTAAAGATAAAAGAGGAAAGGGACACCGATTTTATGTTGCAAGAGAATCAAATAGAATATATTCGTTATGCTGATAGTTGGATGATTGGTATAAAAGGTGATAGTACTGTAGCTAAGGAATTAAAGTCAGAAGTTAGCTATTTTGTTGTGTCAAGTTTAAAACAACCTTTACAGTCTCTGCAAACAAAAATTACTGATCTAACTTCAGGAAAGGCAAAATTTCTAGGTTATGAAATATATTTTCCACGTAATCAAACGATCATTCCACACACTAGGTTTAGTAATCGAACACTGCCGAGAACAAACCCTAGACTAAGATTTGATATTTCAGCAGATTTTGTTCTTCGAAAAATGGAAGAATTGGGTTATATTAAAAAATTAGTTAAAGGTTATCGTCCTATTAGTCTGGCTCGTTATACACCTTTAGAGGATATAAAAATCGTTAAACATTACGAAAAAATTTCGAAAGGCTTATTGAATTATTATTCAAAATGTACGAATAGTTCGAAACTACAATATATGCATTATCTTTTGTATATATCATGCGCCATGACTTTAAGTCATAGACATCGGTTAAGTCTTAAAAAAATATTCAAAAAATACGGAAAATCGTTAAAAGTTTCCCGTGATAACATTAATGCTAGTTTTCCATATCGAAAAGCGTGGTCCAGAAAAACGAAGAAATGACAAAACAAGCGATAATTTTTTGATCGATTTTAAAATTACGCAAAGATCAGCCGTTGCTCCTGGTTATAAATTAGGGTTGCGACAATTGACCATAAGCCTTATTTTATTATATAGTCCAGTAAATTAATCACTAATCGGTAGATTATATTTCTTGGCAGTTCTATAAATATTGGTTATATTGTAAAAACTATAGTACTAAATAGGATTGCACGGCTTAAATTGGAATAACTATTGAAAAGCGAATAAATTTACCATGAATAAATAATTGGTTTCCTACCCTTAGTGAAATTATATGTCGTTGAATTTCTAGAGAGCCGTATGCGGTGAAAATTGCATGTACGGTTCGGGAACAGACATCTGTACTTCTTTTCCGAAGGGTGCGGTTGTCAAGTTTCATCCTGCATGGCCTAATGATTTGTTGTATATCTTTCCAGTTGTAATTCTTGGCACTATTGCAATTTTAGTTGGTTTAGGTGTATTGGAACCGTATGCAGTTGGTGAACCAGCTGACCCTTTTGCGACACCACTAGAAATACTGCCTGAATGGTATCTTTTTCCAACATTTAATATATTACGTGTTTTACCTAATAAACTATTAGGTATTGCGGCTATGGCGGCAGTGCCTGCTGGATTAATTACAGTACCGTTTTTAGAAAATATTAATAAATTTCAAAATCCTTTCCGACGACCTGTAGAAATGTCTATTTTCGTTTTTGGGACAATTTTTGCGGTTTGGTTTGGTATTGGTGCGTGTCTGCCTATTGATAAAGCTGTAACCTTAGGTCTTTTTTAATTTAACTTAACCTTAATTTGAAACAAAGAGAGCAAAGATTGAACATTTTTCTCTCTTGAAGAGATTAAAATTTACGGTAAAGTTGATATATTGATGTTAATAGCAGGACCCATAGTAGTGCAGATCGTAACCGTTTTTATATATTTACCTTTTACACCACTAGGTCGGTTTTGCTTAATTGCATCATAAATAGCTAAAAAATTTTCAATTAAATCAGAAGTCAAAAAATCCACTTTTCCAAAAAGTAGATGGACTACACCTGTTTTATCGGCCCGACATTCTACCTTTCCAGTTTTAAATTCATTTAGAGCCGCAGAAATATCAGTCGAAATAGTTCCTGATTTCGTTGAAGGCATTAAACCTTTTGGTCCAAGAATTTTTCCTAATTTTGTTAAATGTGGCATCATATCAGGGGTAGTTAACAATAAATCGAAATTTAAATTGCTTTTTACAATTTCTTCAATTAAATCATTAGAACCTACAATGTCAGCACCTTGTTTTAATAAAAAGTTTTGATCCGTATTTTCGGAAACTAATACCGCAATTTTTATAGTTTTTCCTGTCCCTTTTGGCAATGTTATGGTAGTTCTTAATTGTTGATCGTTATATTTTGTATCAATATTTAAACAAAAATGCGCTTCAGCGCTTTCAACAAATTTAGCAGTTGCTGTTTGTTTTAAAATTTCAACTGCTTCAGAAATTTCGTAATTTTTTTTTAAAACTAAGTTACGTGCTAATTTTAAACGTTTTGATGATACTTTCATGTCTATTACTAATATTATATTAAATTAAGTTAACTAATTTTCTAATACAATTCCCATGTTTTTTGCTGTTCCTTCAATTATTTTTATTGCAGACGAAAGGTTTTTAGCATTTAAATCAGGCAATTTAATTTTAGCAATTTCTTCTAGTTGATCTTGATTAATTTTAGCGATTGGATTTTTGTTTGGTTCACCGGATCCTTTTTTAATTTTTACAGCTTTTGCCAGTAAGACAGAAGCGGGTGGCGTTTTTAAAATAAAAGAAAAACTACGATCCTCGTATGCTGAAATTTCGACGGGGATAATTAAATCTCCTTTATCAGCGGTTCGAGCGTTATATTCTTTACAAAAATTCATTATATTTAAACCGTGTTGACCTAATGCAGGACCGACAGGCGGTGCAGGGGTTGCTTTACCAGCTGGTAACGCAATTTTTATCTTTGCAACAAGTTTTTTTGGCATTGTACTTTTTATCTATCATTGTTTTTTAACATATCTTTATATTTTTAATGTAATATAGAGACAAAAGCAAGGTTTAATAGAAAGAGTAGAAATGAATTTTTTATTTAAGTAGCCAAAATATTTTTTAAACATTAAACACGCCCTGAAGGATTTGAACCCTCGACATTAGATTTTGGAAACCTACGTTCTACCAACTGAACTAAGGACGCACATATTATAAAAGTATAAAAATAATTGTAAAAAGTAAATGTTTAACAATAAAAACTTTACGGTTATTCATTTTTATGTTAAAATTAACATATGTATGCATGGGCTTATAGCTCAGTGGACTAGAGCACGTGGCTACGAACCACGGTGTCAGGGGTTCGAATCCCTTTTTGCCCAAGCTGAAATGAAAAATTAAATCGTCGCTACATGTATTAGACTAATTAAATATGGGGCGTCGCCAAGCGGTAAGGCATCGGACTTTGACTCCGCTATTCGAAGGTTCAAATCCTTCCGCCCCAGATTAATATTTATTTTCGTGAATAATATTCAACAATTAGTAACTCGTTAATTTTAAGAATAGTATCCTTACTTGATGCGATTCGTTTGACACGACCACTTAATTTCTCGCTATTGAATTCTAAATACGGAGGTCGAAAATCAGATCTTCTTTTTTTAAGAAATTGATTGACTAAAGCTCTGGATCCCTCTCGATCTTTAACCTGGATAGTGTCGTCAGGCTGGCATTGGAAACTTGGAATTGTAACTTTTTGGTCATTAATAAAAATGTGACCATGATTAATAATTTGTCGACTAGCAGGAATCGTATTTCCAAACCCTAGCCTAAAAATTATGTTATCTAATCGCATTTCTAAAAGTTGTATTAAGATAACGCCTGTTGAGCCACGTAAACGTTTAGCTTCTTTTATATAATTTAGTAATTGTTTTTCTGTCAAACCATAATTATATCGAAGTTTTTGTTTTTCTTGTAAACGAATTGAATAATTTAAAATTGGTTTTCGTTTTGATAAACGTCGCTGTTTATGTTGACCTGGTAAAGTATCCCGATCTGTTTTTTTAGCAGTAAAACCTGGCAGTATACCCAACCTTCGCACAATTCTTATTTTTGGTCCCCTGTAACGTGACATATAAAATATTTATGAATTAGTATTTAAATAATAATAAGATTATGTAATTTTTTGAAGTATTTAAAATAGTAATTAAATAAGTTAGATTAACAGTAAAAAATAAACGAAAGTGCAAAATTTTTACATGTACTTTATTCAACAGATAAAAATTTATTTTGTGGAGCATAAATTTATAAAATGCTTCATAATTTAGAAAAGAAAAATTTAATAGCTTTTTAATACTACAATTAAAATAAAATTAGATCTATTTTCAAATTCGCTTAAACAGTGTATATTAAATAGACAACGATAAAAACTTTATTTTTTTGAATATTTTAAAGAATATTTAAATACCTAAAATTAGATTTGCATTAGTAAAGTAGATCTGAGGATATTCTTCCTGTTGTTTTTAACCAATTTTGCGCCTCAATATAATTACCCGGCGCTAAACGAATTGCCTGACGCCAATATTCACCAGCCTTATCAAAAAGACTTTTAGCAAATTGATTATTCTGTTTTTCTATTGCTTGTATACCCTGATAATGATATATCACCGCAATATTATTCAATGCCTGTGAAAGATTGACATTTAATTCTAACGCTTGCTGATAATAGGTAAGAGCTTGCACATATTCTCCATTATTGGCGTATATTAAACCAATATTGTAGAGAATAAAACTACGATCATAAAAATCTTCTTCTAATCGTAATGCTTCATAATAATTTTCTAAAGCTTCCGCATAATCGCCTTGGGACTGAGCAGCCAGTCCTCCACGATAATATGAGAAAGCTTGTTTATCTTGCTTGCTTGCTGGAAAAATTTTTAGTAGAATATCAGCAACCAAAGTAAAAGTTTTATCAATAAAATTATCGTTTCGTTGCGACATTGTATTTATTATAGAGGTATAATATATAGAACAATTCAATATTTTGCTTCGACGGTATATGGTAATATTCCTACGATACGGGCACGTTTTACAGCTTTAGATAATTTTCGCTGATTTCTGATGGACAGTCTCGTAATTTTATTTGGTAAAATACGTTTTTGATCATCTAAATATTTCATTAAAAGATTAATATTACCAAAATCAAAATTTTTATTCTTTGGCATTAGTTTTATATATATTTTAGAATATTATTTAATTTCCTTATGAATAGTATGACGATTGCAATGCGAACAGAATTTTTTTATTTCTAATCGAGTGGGCGTATTGCGACGATTCTTTTTAGTCGTATATCGAGAAATTCCATTCGATCTTTTATGAATATTTGTGCGACATTCCGTACACTCCAAAGTTATAATTATGTTTATTCCTTTAGTTTTTGCCATTTTAGATTTTTAATGTTAGTTTTTCTAACGATCATTATACAGTTTATTTAAAATTTTATAGAAAAACAAGAGATTCAAAAAATGAAGCTGTTAAATAAAAAATTCGATTTGGTTTTGATTGCATTATACAAAATAAAGAAGTTTTCCGATTTGTTATTTTCCTAATTATTATTAAAAAAGATACATAAGCTATGTCAAAGAAACTCTTTGTTTCAAGTATTCCCAATTTTTCCGAAAATAGTATAAATAGTTTTTGTTGGTTTTTAGAAAATGGAATTTCGAAAGAGTTACGAAAGTTTTCTTCTTCTTTACATTTTTCAGATGGTACAGACGTGCGAGTATACAGTGATGAATTTATTTTAAAGAAACCAGCTTATTCACCTACTCAATGTAAAAATTATAATCTAAGTTATTCTATTCGCGTATACGTGCCGATGGACCTATTAGCAAAAGTTAGATTAATGTTCATTGGAGAAATCCCATTAATGACAGATAATGGTACTTTTATAATAAATGGTTGTGAACGAGTGATTATAAACCAAATTATTCGGAGCCCCGGAGTATATTTTCAACAAAAATTTCGAAAAAAAAAAATTGAGACGACCGCTATATTAATCTCAAATCGAGGGTCTTGGCTAAAATTTGAATTTTGTCCAAAGACGAACCATGTTTTAGTCCGTTTAAATAAATCAACTTCAATTAATTTCTATCAATTGTTAAACATGTGTGGATTACAAAATATAAAAACGGAGGTTAATCTATGTAAATTTCGATCTACTCGAATTTCGACAGTGCAGCAAAATTTAAAACTAAACGAAATTGATGCTTTAAGTGAAATTTTATTAATTAACGCAGGACACAAATTTAAAAAAGACTATTTAACTCCACAAAAAAATTATCCGATTACGGAAAATATATTTTTTAAAATATTTAACGAGAGAATTTACAGTGTAGGCTTAATGGGACGAAAAAAATTGAATCAGAAATTTAGTTTGTCTGTACCTTCACAAATAACACGTATAACCATTGAAGATATAGTGTCTATAAATAATTATTTAATTAAATTGAAAAATAATATTGTTACTACTGATGATATAGATAATTTGAAAAATAGACGGGTACGCTCGGTAGGTGAATTAGTTCAGGTCCAATTTAGTATCGGATTAAATCGGCTAGAAAGAGCAATTCATGAAAATGTTTTACAAGAAGGGACGGGCAAACTTTTAACTTTTATGTACCCAAAACCAGTTATTGCTAGTATCAACGAATTCTTTGGGGCAAGTCAACTATCACAATTTATGGACCAAACAAATCCAATTGCAAGTCTAACGCATAAACGGCGCATTAGTAGTCTTGGTCCTGGTGGTTTAAGCAGAAAAAGATTATCCTTGGCGGTAAGAGATATACACCCAAGCCATTACGGGCGCATCTGTCCAATCGAAACACCAGAAGGACAGAATGCTGGATTACTCGTTTCATTAGCTTCTTATGCCCGTGTTAATGAAAGTGGGGTTTTAGAAAGTCCTTTTTTTAAAATAAAAGCTGGAAAAATTTTAAATTCGGAGTTACCTTTATATTTAACAACTGAAGAAGAAGAAAAAATTCCCGTAGCAACAGCCGATTCTTTTAAATATATCATAGAACAAGATAAAGAATATAAACATATTCCTATTCGACAAAAAAATGAATACCATAATATACCCTTAAATCAAGTAAAATTAGTTTCAGTTTCACCAATCCAAAATTTTTCAGTTGCAACAGCATTAATTCCCTTTTTAGAACACGATGATGCTAATCGTGCGTTAATGGGATCAAATATGCAACGACAAGCTGTACCACTTTTGTACCCATCGAATCCAATTGTAGGGACCGGATTAGAGCAACAATTAGTAACAGATTCCGGCGCTGTAATTGTAAGTAAATTTCAAGGAACGGTAAAATATGTTTCTGCACGAATAATTTCTATTGAAACAAGACAAAAAGAAGTTGTCAATTACAATTTACAAAAATTTACGCGATCAAATCAAGCGACTTGTATAAACCAACGACCAATTGTTTGGCCTTACGAAACTGTTTACTCTGGGCAAGTTATTAGCGACGGTCCAGGTACTTGTAATGGTGAATTAGCGTTAGGGCAAAATCTTTTAGTGGCATATATGCCTTGGGAAGGCTATAACTATGAGGATGCTGTTTTAATTAGCAATCGATTAATCCAAGAAGATTTATTAACTTCTTTACATATTGAAAAACTCGATTTAGAAGTTTATCAAACACCTTTAGGAATTGAAAGAATAACTCGTAATTTACCTAATAGTAACGATAAGTCTATAAAGAAGCTTGATGCTGAAGGTATTATTTACTATGGTCAATTTGTTACACCGGGAGATCTTTTAGTTGGAAAAATAACTCCGAAGGACGAAACAGATCAATTGCCCGAGACTCGTTTATTAAATGCGATTTTTGGTAACGACATTTTAAATGGTTATGATAGTTCACTAAGAGTTCCAAAAGGAATAAGTGGTCGTGTTATAGGTATTAGAATTTTTCGAAATAATGGTAATTACGAATTTGAAAAAGGAGAGATTTCTTTAGTTCGTATTTTTATTGCAGTAAAACGAAAAATTAAAATTGGGGATAAAGTAGCTGGCCGACATGGGAATAAAGGTATTATTTCCCGGATCGTTCCAAAACAAGATATGCCCTTTTTACCAAATGGAACTCCAATTGATATTTTATTAAATCCTTTAGGTGTACCTTCGCGAATGAATGTTGGGCAAATATTTGAATGCTTACTTGGTTTGGCTGGTTCGAAATTAAAGCGGAGATTTAAAATCCGACCTTTTGATGAAATGTACGGTACTGAAACTTCTCGAAAGCTTATAAACTTTTATCTTGAAAAAGCAGCGCGAATAGTTAACGAACCTTGGCTTTTTAATGATTATTCGCCTGGGCGAATAATATTAAGAGATGGTAGAAACGGTCTCGTATTTGATAATCCTGTATTAGTCGGTCAAACTTATATGTTAAAATTAATTCATCAAGTAGACGATAAAATACATGCCCGCGCGACGGGACCATATTCTCTTATTACGCAACAACCATTAGGGGGTAAAGCAAGACAAGGTGGTCAACGATTTGGTGAGATGGAGGTATGGGCTCTACAAGCATTTGGTTGCGCGTATACTCTTCAAGAATTGTTAACGTTAAAATCAGATGATATGGAAGGTCGTAATGAAGTACTAAATGCGATAATTAAAGGGTTACCTATTCCAAAATCGGGTATACCCGAATCTTTTAAAGTTTTAGTAAGTGAATTACGTTCGTTAGGTTTAGACATCTCTTTCTATAGGATGTCAAAAACACAGGAAAATTTTCGCACGGAAAAAGAAATTGATTTATTGCGCGATTATGAAAAAAAATATAAACAGGTAATCGAATTATAAAAAATTTATAGCCTGTAAGTAGATTGTTATTTATCTAAATATAAAATTCAAATGTCAAAAATTGATAGGGATTTTGATTACATTAAAATTAATTTAGCTTCACCGGCACGCATAAAAAGTTGGGCTAAACACCCGCTTCAAGTGGATCCAGAAATTGGAGAAGTAAAAAAATCAGAAACTCTTAATTATCGAACATTTAAACCAGAAATGGGTGGTTTGTTTTGTGAACGAATTTTTGGTCCTGTAAAAAATTGGGAGTGCCCTTGTGGTAAATATGCTGGCGTTCAACAACAAGAACCTTTAATTTGCAAAGTATGCGGGGTTGAAATAACTGAATCTCGAGTTAGACGGCATAGGATGGGCTATATTAAATTAGCAACGCCCGTTACCCATATTTGGTATGCACGAGGATTTCCAAGCTACATAGCATTAGTTTTGGGAATTAAGCGACGAAAATTAAATGAAATTATTTATTTTAATGATATAGAGTTTCAAGATGTTGATTATCGTTTTTTAAGATTAACAAATGGTTCTAAGAAACAAAAATTAGGATCTGAATTAATTTTTGATGCTCTAAATAATCTAAATTTATTAGAACAAGCACGCGAATGTCGTGAGCATTATAGTATTATAAAAATTGAGAAGCGTAAAAATTTAATAAAAAGAATTCGTATTTTAGAAAATTTTATAGCTGTAGGTTCACACCCAACGTGGATGTTATTGTCGGTAATTCCAGTATTGCCACCAGCATTACGTCCAATTATTCAATTAGATGGGGGGAAATTTGCAACCGCAGATTTAAATGAATTATATCGTCGTGTTATCAACAGAAATAGTCGGCTAAAGCGATTTCTCAATATTTACGCGCCTGAACTTATAATTAGAAACGAAAAACGAATGCTTCAGGAGGCGGTTGATGCTTTAATTGATAATGATCGACGTGAAAAAAAATCAGTTAATTTAAATAATAGACAATTAAAATCGTTGTCCGATATTCTATCGGGTAAACAAGGCCGCTTTCGTCAAAATCTTCTTGGCAAAAGAGTTGACTACTCGGGACGATCTGTTATTATTGTGGGTCCGCATTTAAAATTAAATCAATGCGGGTTACCTTATGAAATGTGCTGTGAACTATTTCAACCGTTTATAATTCAACAACTCTTAAAATTAAAATATGCTAACAATCTTAAATCTGCTAAACATCTAATCAGTAAAAAAGATGTTCGTGTTTGGAATATAGTAAAAAAAGTAGTAACGGGTTTTCCAATTTTATTAAATAGGGCGCCAACTTTGCATAGATTAGGTATTCAAGCTTTTGAACCTATTCTCATTAAAGAACGTGCAATAAAATTACACCCTTTAGTCTGTCCAGCATTTAATGCTGATTTTGATGGAGATCAAATGGCAGTGCATATACCTTTGTCATTAACTTCACAAACAGAAGCCTACTTGTTAATGTTAAGCCCCAATAATTTTATTTCGCCCGCTACAGGTGAGCCTATTGTTTTACCTAGTCAAGATATGGTGTTGGGAGCAAATTATTTAACTAACCAAAAACAAATCGGATTATTTGGAAATCATAATTATTTTTCAAATATAGACGATGTTATAGTAGCTTATAACTGCACAAAAATAAAATTGCATTCTTCGATTTGGCTTCGATTCAATGGAAAGGTTGAAGCAAACGAAACATTACAATTAATTAAAAAAATTGAGCTCCCTAATGAATCAGTGATTGAGACCTATAATGATCGTCAAATCTGCTATGATTCTAATAAAAATATTATTACTCAATATATCTTAACAACGCCTGGGCGAGTGTTATTTAATAAAATAATTTATTCGGTTTAAAAAGATATGGGTCAACAAATTTTTTATAATAAAGTTATTAGCAAAAAGGAATTAAAGTCGATAATACATTTAACGTTTCAATCGTATAGTATTGGAAAAGCTACAAATCTCGTTGAAAAATTTAAAAAATCTGGTTTTTGTTTTGCAACAAAAGCTGGAATATCCATTAGTATTGAAGATTTAAAAGTTCCTCCTACAAAAAAGGCGTTATTTTTAAAAAACAATACCGAAATTAAATTAACACATTTTTATGAAAAACGAGGAAATATTAATGAAGTTGAACGCTTTCAGAAAATAATTGGTATGTGGCATGACACAAGTGAATTATTAAAAAATCAACTAGTTGACTTTTTTAAAACAGTCGATCCGTTAAATCCTGTATATACAATGACTTTTTCTGGAGCACGTGGCAATTTGTCCCAGGTTCGTCAATTAATCGGCATGCGCGGATTAATGTCCGATCCCAATGGTCAAATTATTGATTTGCCAATAAAATCTAATTTTCGTGAAGGCTTAACAGTAACAGATTATCTTATTTCAGGTTATGGAGCACGAAAGGGTATAGTTGATACAGCATTAAAAACCGCTGATTCAGGATATTTAACACGAAGACTTGTTGATGTAGCACAACATGTAATTATTCGTGAGTTGGATTGTAAAACAAAAAACGGTATTCGAATTTTTTATATTCCGCGTCGCACGAAATTTGAAAAGCTTTTAGGGCGTGTGTTGTCAAAACCAATTCTTAAAAAAGATAATTCTCAGATTCTAATTAATTCTGACAAAATACTAACAACAAATTCTATAAATCGGATAAATTTTTCAACGGATATTGTTTTACGGTCACCCTTAATTTGTGAGTCCAGCCATTCTCTTTGTCAAAAATGTTATGGTTGGAGTCTTGCACAAGGTAAACTGGTAGAATTAGCAGATGCTGTTGGTATAATTGCTGCTCAGTCAATTGGAGAACCTGGAACTCAATTAACAATGCGAACATTTCATACTGGGGGCGTTTTTACGGGCGCAACGGCGAATCAAATACGGAGTAGTTTTGAAGGTAAAGTTTTATTCGCAGAAACCTTTCAAACAAATAATATACGCACAATGTATGGTGAAATTGTTTTAGAAGCACAAAATACGAGTCATATTTTTATTTTAACAAATCAATCCCAACTTCAAAAAATTCCCATTGCAATTGGAACATTAATCTATGTTAGAAACAATAAATTTATAAAAAAGGGCGACCTAATAGCAGAAGTTTCGAATCCTAAACGACAATTTAAACCACAAACAAAAAATGTAACTACTAATGTTTCTGGTGAAATTCAGTTCCAAAATTTAAAAAATAGTCACCTCCCAAGTTTAAAGAGTAATGGTTTAATTTGGATTGCAACAGGAGAAGTTTATGATATAAAACCAAACATGTTAATAAAAATTCCAAAGACAACTATTATTAAAGATAATTCATTAGCACAGACCAAGATTATTACGCCCTTAAAAGGCTTAATAAAAACTTCTACTAACGGATTCCATTTAAAAATAGGTTTAGTTAATGGACTTATTACTTTTCCGTTCCAATATTTATATAAAAAAAATAATGAAATACTTTTTATTTTTAATAAAAACTATAATTTTCAAATAGCTTCAAAGTTTAATCGACTAAATTTTGGAATTCGAAAAACAAAGAAGTACTGTGTACCAATTCCTTATAAATTTTTTATTTCGAAATTATATAAAAATATAGATAATAATAATTTTCAAATTTACCTAATACAACCAAAATATTTTAATAATCTTAGTCTTGAAAACAAAAAACAAATGTTTTTTAAGATAGTAAAAAACGAAAAAAATCGTGATTTGGTTATTCAAAGATTAGTTTTTCCCGGAGAAATCATTACTTCATCAATTGTAAGTACACAACTAAGTTATTTTAGTATTATTGCACGTTTAGAGACCCACTTAATTTTTCAAATAAACCCTTTGGCCCAATGTGGGGTTGCAAAGCATTTCCGGCGGCCATTTTCTAGAATCCCAAAAAATTTAGGTGTTCTTAATAAGCCAATAGTTTGTACTACACAAATCAAATTTAATTGTGATACATGGGTTAAAGAAAATGAATCCTTTATTCAAATGAGTTTAAAGTTTTTTACATCCTCACAAAAAACAGGCCATCAATTAATTCGAAAAAATTTATCTAAGGATAAATTGACTCAAAATTTATTTGGTTATTTTTTAATCTATACTTTCCCAATAAACTTACCTTCAGTGGAGTCTCAAACCTATGATACTACTAAAACAGTTATTACCTACCAAACTGCTAAAAATCAATTTGTAGATTCATACTCAACAATTGCTACTATTAATAGTATTATTAATGAAAAAACAAAAATTAAAACGATAAAGACTTTAAAACACAAAACAACAAAATTATTAATGACTACCGTAGACAATTATAAAAGCTATCCTTTCCAAAACAATTTAAAATTGTCCGAATTAAAATTTATTGTTGTTGGTGATGAAATCGGACCGAATAAATTTGCAAATTACTCCGGGTATAATGCTTCCTTAAATAAACAAACCCCACCTCTAACTATAAGTATTCGTATAAGCGTTCCTTTCTTTATTTCTGTTGGAGCACGAATATTTAAGCAACATGGGTCCTTAATATATAAAGGAGAATCCTTATGTCAATTAGTTTATAATCGAATAGTTAGTGATGATATTGTCAGCGGATTACCCCGCGTCGAAAATTTATTTGAAGCTCGTGGAAAGAAAACATTTCAATCTTTGATTGAAAATCCGGGTATTATAAAAGACAATAAAAAAACGCTCGTAGTGTTCGAAAAACGTGGGAAAAAATGTTATAACGAATGTTTTGATATTTCTTTAAAAAAGGGAGAGTTTGTACTGGTTGGACAACCAATAGACATTAATCTACGACACCCTCATAGTGTTTTAAGTACTTATTTTAAATATTATTGTTCGTTTTATACAGCTGAGTACTCCGCAATGCTAAGTGTCACAAATATACAAATATTATTGTTGAATCTTGTACAAGATGTATATAAGTCACAAGGTATTAATATCGCCGATAAGCATATTGAAATTATAATTCGACAAATAACTTCTAAAGTACAAATTCTAGATTTTAATATCGATACATTTTTTATGCCACCTGAATATATGGAAGTCAACCAAGTTAATTACATTAATACTGCATTAAAAACTGTTAAAGCACCGTTAATTGGATATCAACCAACTTTACTCGGCATTACTAAAGTTTCGTTAATGACAGAAAGTTTTATTTCTGCTGCAAGTTTTCAGGAAACAACCCGAGTTTTAGCTCAATCCGCCGTGGAAGGTCGGGTAGAATGGTTACGTGGCTTAAAGGAAAATGTTATTTTAGGTCGTTTAATACCTGCGGGAACGGGTTTTAAATCATTTAGTACTCCGGCATTATTGAATAATCGTTTAACCAATTAATTAAAAAAATCAATTATGGTAGAATAGAATTATTAATTTTTTAGCAAGAAAAATAAAAAATAATATGGCGGATATCAAAATCGCCCAACTTTTAGCTGCAAGTGTTCATTTTGGGCATAAAACGTCACGTTGGAATCCAAGAATGTTTCCTTACATATATACGGAAAAAAATGGAACACATATTATCGACTTAGTACAAACTTCAAAATTATTGCAACAAGCATGTGATTATGTACAATCAGCGGCTAAACGTGGGAAAACCTTTCTTTTTGTGGGTACAAAACCACAAGCGGTAAATATTATCAAAGAAGAAGCTTTACGATCAGCATCTTTTTATGTTAACCATCGCTGGTATGGAGGATTATTAACAAATTGGCAAACATTTACGGTAAGAATTAATAAGTTGAGAAAATTAGAAAAAGAAGAAAAAACTTTATTCTCTTCATTACAAAAAAAAGAAACGGCAAATTTACGTAAACAATTACAAAAATTGCAGATACAGCTAGATGGTATAAAAAAAATGAATGCAATACCAGATATTATGATTGTTGTAGATCAACAGCATGAACTCACAGCTATACGAGAAGCCAACAGACTTAAAATTCCAATTATTTCAATTTTGGATAGTAATTGTGACCCAAATTTAATTGATATACCAATACCAGGTAATGATGATTCTGTAAAATCAATTAAATTAATTATAAACGCATTAAGTAACAGTATTATAAAGGGTAAATCGTAAAATTTATGTGTGTTGTGAATTTAACCTTTTTAATATTTATTTAAGTATAATTATAGTATCCATAATGCTGATATATAACTGAATTGTAATTCAATTATATCAGATTGTAAGTATTTATTTGTTTTAAAAAAGTAATCTATGAATCTTGTATATAGCTCGATACTTATAGCAGATGTAGAGATTGGAACTCACTATTATTGGAATATAGGAGAATTAACTCTACATGGTCAGGTGTTTATTGTTAGTTGGGTTGTAATAGGTTTATTGTTACTATTTTCATTTCTTGGGGCGAACAATCCGACACGTATTCCGGAAGATTGGCAAAATTTTATGGAAGCGACTGTTGAGTTTGCTCAAGATATTGCTCGAAATCAAATTGGAGAAAATTCATACAAGACTTGGTTACCTTTTGTAACTACTCTGTTTTTATTTATTTTTGGATGTAATTGGATTGGAGCTATTATTCCATGGAAATTAATCTTATTACCCGAAGGTGAGTTAGCTGCACCTACTAATGATATTAATACAACTGTAGCTTTAGCTTTATTGACATCATTAGCGTATTTCTATGCAGGCCTACGAAAAAAAGGTCTTGGTTACTTTAAACGTTATCTCGAACCAACTCCTATTTTATTACCTATTAATATCCTTGAAGACTTTACTAAACCTCTTTCCTTAAGTTTTCGATTGTTTGGTAATGTTCTAGCAGATGAACTGACAATATCAGTATTAGTACTACTAGTACCCTTATTTATACCTTTGCCTATTATGGCATTGGGAATTTTTGCTGGATCGGTTCAAGCATTAATTTTTTCAACATTAGCCGCAGCTTATATTCATGAAGCGCTGGAATAAATTTATTTTGAAAGCTATTTTTTAACACCTTAAAAATTAAATAATTTAAAAAAGATAATTATGGATTCAATCGTTGCAGCAGCGTCAGTTATTGGAGCAGGTATATCAGTTGGTTTCGCAGCTATCGGACCCGGTATTGGACAAGGTACCGCAGCTGGTCAAGCAGTAGAAGGTATTGCACGTCAACCTGAGGTTGAAAATAAAATACGTGGTACTTTATTATTAAGCTTAGCTTTTATGGAAGCTTTAACTATTTATGGTTTAGTTGTTGCGTTAGCTCTATTATTTGCTAATCCATTTGTTAGTTAACCATAAAATTTAAAGGGAGGAGTATTATCTTCTACTCCTGTCCGTTATCTTTTTTTATTCAGCTATCTTAACTACAGAACGAATGTTTAATAATTTTCTTGGGGATTTTAATTCTAATAATATAATTACGGAAGGATTATTCGATTTTAATGCAATATTATCTTCTTTAGTTTTGCAATTTTTAATACTAACGTTTATTTTGTATAATGGTTTATCTAATCCACTTCTTAACGTGACCACAGAACAAAATGAGGATTTTGTATCTATATTTAAGAAGGTTCTTCCTATTTATGGTTTCGTTGGTGCATTAGTTCTATTATTTGTACCCCCATTTTGGTAGTTAAACATAAAATTTAAAGGGAGACTAAGGTAGTATTATCCCCTACTCTCGCCATAATTCTTTTTATTCACCTATCTTAACTACAGAACGAATGTTTAATACTTTTTTTGGGAATTTTAATTCTAATATAGCGACAGGAGGGTTATTTGATTTTAATGCAACATTACCTTTTTTAGCTTTACAGTTTTTAATTTTAATGTTTGTTTTGAATAATATTCTATATAATCCACTTATTAATGTGATTACAGAACGAAACGAGTACATTGTTTCTAATTTAACAAAAGCGGCGAAATTGATTGCGGAAACAAACGAAATAAAAAGGATACGCCAAGCAGAAATCTTCGAAGCGCGTAAAACAGCCCAAAATGATATTAAGTTCTATCAAAATCAATTTAAAGAAATTTCCGAAAATGATTTGAATAAAGCTCAAGAAGCTTTTAATATTATTTTAGCAACTTTTTCTTTTCGTTTAGGTCAGCAAAAACGAGATATTTTGCTTAAACTCCGGGGAGAATTAGAATAAGTAGAATAATCAGAAATCGACGAACTCTGCATACGAATTAAAGAAAAAATTAATTCTGCAAATAAAATTATATTTAGTGAAAATTTATGTATAAATACTAAAATTTAAAGAATATGGAAATCTTAATTTTATTAAGTAATAATATACGCCTTAATACGGATATTCTCGAAACAAATGTTATAAATATAACAATTCTAGTTGTTATTCTGTTTAATGTGGTCGGGGGCGCACTCAAAGAGTCTATGTTAGAGCGGAAAGAAAAGATTCTTAATGGTGTTCAAGAGGCAGAACAACGATTACAAGAAGCTTCAGAACGACTATTAGAAGTGAAAGCACAGCTTGATCAATCTGAGCTTATTTTTGATAAAATAGAAGCGGATTCTCAATCGGTTATTGAAACGCTTGCTCTATATAATGAAAAACGTGTTAGCGAAGGACTTGAACGTCAAGTAAGTGCTGGCAGGTCAACAATAAAATATAAGCAACAGCAAATTATACGTGAAATCAAAGATAACGTCGCCCTAGAAGCGTTAAATATCGCACTAAAATTCTGTCGAGATCAGATGAAAATGGATAAACATGTGGAATTATTGGATCAAACAATTGAAAATATAGGAGGGCAACAGTGGCAAGCAAAATTTTAGTCTCAAAAATTGCTGAACCTTACGCAAGTGCTCTTCTAGGGCTAGCTGAGTCAAATAATTGTAGGGATGAAATTACATATGATATTTCAGATCTTCTGACATTAATTTCACCAGGATCAGAATTAGACGATTATTTAGGAAGTCCGATTATTAACAATAGTAAAAAAAAAGAGCTGTTAACGAACGTAATGGAGTCAAAATTAAATTCGATTACATTAAAATTTTTACTGTTCCTAATTGATCGGCGTCGTATTAGCTATTTAAAGGCAATAGGAGAAAAATTTCTCGAATTAGTATGGGCTGCAGAAGGTATAAAATTTGTTAGTATGCAAACTGTAATACCACTAAGTTATGAACAAGAAGAAAAATTAGTTGATAAATTAAAATCTGTTACTAATTTTAAAGAAATTTATTTAATTCGAAAACTAAATAAAGATATTCTAGGTGGAATGATTCTTCAAATTGATTCCCAATTAATAGACATGAGTTTAAAAGGACGATTAAAACAAATCTCAACGCTTATTGGAACAAGTTTTAAATTTTAGAGCCTAAGAAGTAAAATAATAAAGCATAAATTAAAATAAATTAGTTATGGTTAGTATCCGCCCAGACGAGATTAGTAACATAATTCGTCAACAAATTGAAAATTATAAGCAAGAAATCCAAATTGACAACGTTGGTACTGTACTTCAAGTAGGTGACGGTATAGCACGTGTTTATGGGCTTAATAAAGTAATGGCTGGTGAATTAATAGAGTTTGAAGATAGCACTGTTGGTATAGCATTAAATCTTGAAAATGACAATGTTGGTGCTGTTTTAATGGGCGATGGTCGTGAAATATTAGAAGGAAGTACGGTCCGTGCTACCGGAAAAATTGCACAGATTTCCGTTCCGGATGAAATTAAAGGTCGTGTAGTAAACCCATTAGCTGTTCCTGTTGATGGGAAAGGCGAATTACCTGAGGGTTCGACACGTTTAATTGAATTTATGGCACCAGGTATTATTAGCCGTAAATCGGTTTGTGAACCATTACAAACAGGTATTACGGCAATAGACTCAATGATTCCGATTGGACGTGGTCAGCGTGAACTTATTATCGGTGACCGTCAAACAGGTAAATCTTCAATTGCTTTAGACACAATTATTAATCAAAAATCAGAAAATGTTATTTGTGTTTATGTAGCTATTGGCCAAAAAGCTTCTTCGGTAGCCCAAGCAGCTACAACACTACAAGAACGTGGTGCTTTAGATTATACAATTATCGTATCTGCAAATGCGGACGATCCCGCAACACTACAATATATTGCCCCATACACTGGTGCTGCAATTGCCGAACATTTTATGTATAAAGGTATGGCAACACTAGTAATTTATGATGATTTAACGAAGCAAGCGCAAGCTTATCGTCAAATGTCATTATTATTACGACGTCCACCAGGTCGCGAAGCTTATCCGGGTGATGTTTTTTATTTACATTCACGGTTATTAGAACGTGCAGCAAAATTAAATGATAACTTAGGCGGGGGAAGTATGACGGCATTACCGGTTATTGAAACACAAGCTGGTGATGTATCGGCTTACATTCCTACTAATGTTATTTCAATTACCGACGGGCAAATCTTTTTATCTGGAGATCTATTTAACTCTGGAGTTAGACCTGCAATTAATGTGGGTATCTCGGTTTCACGTGTAGGTTCTGCAGCTCAAATTAAAGGTATGAAAAAAGTTGCTGGAAAATTAAAGTTAGAATTAGCCCAATTCGCAGAGTTAGAAGCTTTTTCACAATTTGCATCCGATTTAGATCAAGCAACTCAAAATCAGTTAGCACGTGGACAACGCTTACGTGAATTATTAAAACAGGCTCAAAATTCTCCAATTCCAGTTGATGAACAAATAGCTATTATCTATAGTGGTATTAATGGATTTATTGATGATATAAGCGTTGAAAACGTTAAAATGTTTGCAGAAGAACTTCGTGAATATTTGCGTGTTTCAAAGCCTGAATATGCCGAGTCAATTAAATCAACACAAAAATTTGATGAAGGTACAGAAAATATTCTTAAAGATGCTATTGCATTTGTTAAAGAGAGAATGGCCGACATGTCTTAAATTTATTACCACTAAAAAAAAGATAACTTATTAGACATGATATTTGTAGTTTTTAGTATTTTTACTAAAAATAATTTATTAACCAGTATTCTAACAATGAAGCTGTTTTTTCTAGAGTCGTGGAAAAAATAAAAATTTTTAGTTCGTTGACGTTAATATAAATTTAAATTGCTATTACGATGGATATTTTAAGCTTAGGTTATGCAGCATTAATGGTAATTTTCACTTTTTCTCTTTCATTAGTTGTTTGGGGTCGTAACGGATTTTAATTTTATTTTCAGCTAAAAAAACTATGGATGAAATTATTTCGACTGCAATACTTTGTTTTAATATGACCCTACTTGGTTTATCTTTAGGGTTTGTATTATTAAAAATTCAAGTAGGTTAAACACAATTTAGAAAATAGAAGTATAATATATACTAATTAAAATAAAAGATATTTAAAATTGAATTTTCGTAAACCGTAATTTTGTTAAGTATAACGAGTTTTTTTATTGAAGTTTTTCATTAAATTTACTATTATATTACAACATTAAAATAAAAAATTGTATTGTAAAGACTGTACTTAGAAACTAGCATTTTTGCTAAGTACAATATAAAAATTATAAAAATAATAAACCAGATGGACAATCTCGATCTCAAGTACTTCTGGGCATACATCTCGTATTGTATTTTATATGCGAAGGACTATGCCCTGTATATTTGTAGACGAATCAAATATGACATTTATGCGACATTCGGTACACTTAATTTCCTGTCTATTTTATGGAATTTTTTCTTAGTATTGTTGGCTGAGCTAATTTATTTACTCGACGCCGTTTGGGCAGTTCTATATTTAATTTCTATTACGATAGGATATAAACTTCTAATTATGTTTCCATTACTTTATCTTTACGATATTAGCATGGAGTACTTTAGAAAAAAGGCTGGACTGAAACCGGCGAACCCTTATGCGTTAACAGCATTAGATCGTGGTATAGCATTTTGCGCAGGTATATGGCCAATATCCGAAGCGTTTATGTTCTTCCAGGAAATTGCTCGTTCCTATCCCTTCACTAATTATCTTAATCATAACTATTTTCGGGGATTAGTTGTGATGCTTTCGGCGGCACCTCTGACCAGCATTATTCTTGCGTTTGTCGTATATGGTCAAATTGTCCGTCGAATTGGCCCGGATACGCGTTGGTTTGGTGGTCGACCAAAAAGATGGATTAAATATCAAATCCGTTATCATTGGTGTTTTTCATTATGTTTGCATGCCGTTATAACTCTTTGGATATTCTGTTTTTTAAAATTTGCAGTAGCTAATGGTTTGAAAGGTGACGAGCAAGAAGTATGGGCATCCTCATTCTTCTTTATGTTTATAGGTCTTTCGGCCTATCAAATGCTCTGTGCCATTATTGGCGTTAAGCCCCGCTTTCCTATCTTTCATCGAGCGTGCGTATTCAATTGTGGTCGTCAAAAAGGATCAAAAGATGATAGACCCGATCGATTTCCAAATGCTCCTGATCAATAATAAATAGTAATAATTTTTGTTAATCGATTAAATAGTATGACTTAAAATTTCTAAAAATGGTAAAAAAATTAATGAGATACGTTAAAAAGGTATCTCATTAGACAAATTCCTATTTTTGATAAAATAAAATTAAAATAATTTTGGTAACTACTAAAAATAGATTCTTACGAGAATAGTATGAGAACAATTTATATTTAAAAAATGAAACAATTAATTATTTAACTATTCAATGCAACCAATCGAATTAATAATAAATATAATACTCGTTGCATTACTTTTAGCTAGAATTCCAAATCAAAAACAAAATGTATCGTCGAATATTATAGATCAAAATCCAAAAATAATATCAACTTCTATACCAATCTTTCTAAGTTTATTTTTAATTATAGAAATTTATAATACTCTGTAGTTATCTATTGTTTAAAAGATAAGAATTAATATAATTATTTAGTATAGGAGGCGGCATCGCTAAGCGGTAAGGCAATGGATTGCAAATTCGTTATTCCTCAGTTCGAATCTGAGTGCCGCCTACAAACTAGTGGGAGAGTGGTGGAATGGTAGACACGACGGACTTAAAATCCGTTGGCTTCGGCTGTGAGGGTTCAAATCCCTCCTCTCCTAAGAATGAAGGTATTGTGATGATACATTAGAGCTACGTAAGAGAGCAATAGTACCAGTTTTTGCTAATTCCAGAACTGTAAATTTTTTTAATAATTTTTCTATTACCTCAATCTTACCATATTCACCAGTTACTTCGATTGTTAAAGAATCTTCGGAGAAATCAACAATTTTTGCACCGAATATCTTTACAATATCTAAAATTTCTGTTCGAGTTTGTTCAGTAACTCTAACTTTTAGTAACATCAATTCGCGATTTACATTCGCGACGTTTGTAATATCTTGAATTTTTCTAACGTTAACAAACTTATAGAGTTGCTTTATTAACTGTTCTACAATTTCTTCTTCATTATTAACAATAATGATAAGTCGCGAAAGATATTCTTTTTCAGTTGGTCCTACTGATAAACCTAGAATATTGTAGCCACGGCGAGCAAATAAACCCGTAATTCGTGTTAAAACTCCGGAATTATTATCAATTAAAACAGATATTGTATGTCTCATTTGTTATTTCATAAAAAACTGGTATTAGTGATACCAGCTTTATAAGTACTAAAAATTCATTTCAGCAGCCTGTACTTGTTCAAATTGCTTTTTCTTGATAACTAAGAACGTTTGACAGAAAACAACTGCTAAACAAAAAACTAAATATCCAATAATGCGATTAGGATTTTGCAAAACGATCTCTGTTTCTGCTTGGCCAAAACCGCCAACGTTTGGATCATTCGTTAATAAAGTGTCTTTTGTAACCGTTTGCCCAGGCTTTACAATAATGTTTAAACCTTTAGAGATTTTTTGATCCACAATTGAGCCATCGGGCGTTTTAATACTCAAATCAAAAGTTTTATTTCCACTTTCACGAATTTCCGTAACTTCACCAGGTGTAGTTGCTAAAATCGGATTATTGTTTGATTTATCGCCGTTTGGGTTAATTTGCCCACGACCACGGTTAGCACCAACATAAATTGGGTACTTCAAGTAATCAGTTGTTGTCGAGGTAGCTGGATCAGGTGATAAAATAGGAAAGGTAACCTCACGATTTTTATCACCTAAAATCGGACCAACAACTAAAATGTTTTCTGATTTTGAGCTATAAGGTGATATATACACTCCTTTATTTTTTTCCTTGATTTCACTTGGAATTCGACTTGGGGGTGCTAATTTAAATCCTTCAGGTAAAATTAAAACAGCACCCACGTTTAGTGGTCCACGGTCGCCATTAGCTAATAGCTGTTTTTTGCTTACATCATATGGAATTTTTACCACCGCTTCAAAAATATTGTCTGATAAAACTGCTGATGGTGATTCAACCGCCACTGGTTTTTGTGCTAAGTGGCAGTTTGCACAAGCAATTCGACCGTTTGCTTCTCGTGGATTTGTGTATGCTTGTTGAGCATAAATTGGGTATGCATTAATTTTAGTTTTTAAAGAGAAGAATAATGATATTGGGAAAAACAATATTGCTATGCACCGCTTAATTATATTAACAGTAATCTCAGAATTACCGTGTAGAGAATGAAAAGGAAAAGCTTTTAATCGATGTATTATACTAAATTTGCTCTTTCTAGTCATTAAAGTACAGAAATGGTATAGAATGTTAGTGCCATGCAGAATCTCCGTTCATTTTTTTATAAATTTCATCACTAGTAATTTTTATGCTTTATTTATAGAGTTTTAACGATTTAAAACCGACATTATTTTTTATATAAAATTAAAATTATTGCACCTGTAAAGTATAAGAAAAGAATAGCAATTGATAAAAACAATTGAGTAACCGGATCAGTTGAAGGTGTTAGAACAGCACTGATCATAGTAGCTGCTAAAATAACATACCGCCAAGCGTTTAACATTTGTTGACCGCTAACTATTTCAGCTAAACCTAGTATTATTTGAATAATTGGTACTTGGAAAGAAAGTCCGGTACTATAAAACAGGAATAAAATAAAATCAAAATACTGATCAAATGACCATAATGGCTCAATAACTGTTTTACTATATCCTATAAAAAAATTTAACGCCGCAGGAATTAAAACATAATAAGCAAATAGTAGCCCTAATCCAAAAAGTGTAACTGATATAATAAGAATTGGTAAGATAATATTTTTTTCAGTTTTTGTGAGGCCCGGTAAAATATAAAATATTAATTGACTGATTAAAAATGGAATGCTGATTAGAAGGCTTCCATAAAAAGCAATTTTGATTGTCGAAAGAAAATATTCACCTGGCGATAACTGAATAAATTTTATATCTTGGACTGGAGCTTCTAAAAATGCAACGATGGGCGTAATTTGAGAAAAAACTAAACCAAATATAAATAGTGTTAAACCAAAATATTGTGTAAGACGTTGACGAAATTCTTCAACATGTTCAGAAATTGGCAACTCTAAAGTTTCAGTCTCAGTGTTAAATTGTTTTTCTTGAATAAACTTAAACTCTGAAGTTTGAATAATGTAATTCACAATTATTTTTAATAAGTATAACCAATGTACTATTTTAAATATGTTAATGCGTCTAGTCTTGCTTTTGCAATTTGCATTTCAAACAAAACTAGCTTTAATTCATCGTCGTCTGATAAAGAATCTTTAGCTTTTTCTAATTTTTCTTTTGCATTAACAAAATCTTTTTCTGCTTTTTCTAAAGTATTAGACGTAACAACTTCTTCAGCTCCTTTTACTAGAACTAAAACTTGATTATTTTCAATTTCCGCAAAACCTGCATGTAATACGGATGGTATCCAATTTCCATCTGTTTCATAACGTAGGACACCCGGTTCTAAAACTGTAACTAATGAAGCATGGTTCGACAATATTCCAATACTGCCTGTTGCAGATGGCAAAATTACTTGATCCGTTTTACAAGTTAAAAAAACTTTTTCTGGAGTAATTACACAAACATTTAGACTCATTTACATTTCTTAGATTAAATTACATTAAAGTTTCAGCTTTACTAATAGCTTCATCAATATTGCCGATTAAATAGAAAGCTTGTTCTGGTAAATCATCTAATTCACCATTTAAAATCATATTAAATCCTTTAATTGATTCCTCTAAAGATACATATCGACCTGCTAAACCTGTAAAAACTTCTGCTACAAAAAATGGTTGTGATAAAAAGCGCTCAATTTTTCGTGCACGAGCTACAGCTAATTTATCGTCTTCAGATAGTTCATCGATACCTAAAATAGCAATAATATCCTGTAATTCTTTATATTTTTGTAATATCTGTTTAACACGTTGCGCCGTATTATAATGTTCATCACCAACAATTTCTGGTTGTAACATCGTTGAAGTTGAATCTAATGGATCTACCGCAGGGTAAATACCTTTAGAAGCTAAACCTCTAGATAATACAGTTGTTGCATCTAAATGGGCAAATGTAGTCGCTGGTGCAGGGTCTGTTAAATCATCGGCTGGAACATAAACCGCTTGAATTGAAGTAATAGAACCTTTTTTTGTTGAAGCAATCCGCTCTTGCAATGCACCCATTTCAGTTGCTAAAGTTGGTTGGTAACCTACCGCAGAAGGCATTCGACCTAATAGAGCTGATACCTCAGAACCTGCTTGTACAAAGCGAAAAATATTATCAATAAATAATAATACATCTTGATTATTATAATCACGGAAGTATTCTGCCATTGTTAATGCTGTTAAACCAATACGCATACGAGCACCTGGTGGTTCATTCATTTGACCATAGCACAAAGCAACTTTTGATTCCGATAAATTTTTTTCATTAATTACACCGGATTCTTTCATTTCCATATATAAATCATTGCCTTCACGTGTACGTTCGCCAACGCCACCAAATACAGAAACACCACCGTGTGCTTTTGCAATGTTATTAATTAATTCCATAATTAATACCGTCTTTCCGACACCGGCACCACCAAATAAGCCAATTTTTCCACCGCGACGATATGGTGCAAGTAAATCAACAACTTTAATTCCAGTTTCAAATACCGAGGGCTTTGTTTCCAAGTCCGTAAAGGCTGGAGCACTACGATGTATTGGCAAAGTCTCAGAATTATCAACTTCGCCCATTTCATCTACTGGTTCTCCTAAAACATTAAAAATACGACCTAACGTTGTAGAACCAACGGGAACTGTGATAGGTGCACCTGTATCAATTGCTTCGATACCACGCTTTAAACCATCGGTTGAACTCATTGAAACAGCTCGCACTTTATTATCACCCAATAATTGTTGAACTTCACATACTACCTTATCGTTTTCGCCTTTTGCTACAACAATAGCATTATAAACTTTAGGTGATTTACCTGATGGGAATTCAATATCTAAAACAGGACCAATAATTTGAATTACCGTACCTACATTTGTATTAGTTTCTAGCATATAATTTAAGTTAATATATAAATATATGATAAAATCAGCCTAGTTTCTGAATTTTTACTGCCATAACTGAATAGAGAGTTATAAAAATTTTTAGGAAGCAAAAGTAAAAGAAAAACTATGATTTAGACAAAGTGGATTAGTGAATTTCTCAATTTTAATTATTTATTAAGTTAGTTAAAATCGAAGTTATTAAATTGAAATTGAAAAATAGTTAAATTTGGTTATGGGCATCTTTAAAATAAAACATTGAGAGATCTATAAGAAATTTAAAAATTGGATTTTCACAAAGATTTACAATTTTGTTAAAAATTCAACAGTAATTATTTTATCCAACCATAGGAATGAAGTCCACTGGCTAAAAAATTAACTCCAAGGTATGAAATCCAAATGCTAATGAACCCAACCGAACCTATAAGAGCTGTTTCAAAACCGCGCCAATTGTTAACTAATCGAACATGTAAATATCCTGTAAAAATTAACCAAGTGATTAAGGACCATGTTTCTTTAGGATCCCATGACCAGTAAGATCCCCAAGCTTCGTTTGCCCAAACGGCTCCAGCCAAAATACCTAGTGTTAAAGTAATATACCCTAAACCAATTAAACGATAACTCCAAGTGTCTAGATTCTTTATCAATAATATATATACGTCATAAATTTCATTGTTTATTTTATTTATAGCAGAGTCAAGTGCTGATTTAAATTCGTAACTTATTTCTGATGTAGGGTCAAGAGTAGTGACATAATATTCTTCTTGCCGTTTGCTTTTTAGAAACAAAATTAATATTATAATTGATAATAATGATCCAAGAATTAAGATAGAGTAGCTTACGATCATCATACTAACATGCAACATTAACCAATTTGATTGTAAAGCTGGAACTAATCCTGCGGGAATTTGCATCTCTTGTGGTAGCGAGTACGCTAAGGTAACTACTAGAAGTTCAATAGGTGTTAAAACAGCACTAAAGACACGACTTGTTGTTTTATTGGAAATAATTAATTGTAATCCTGTTAAACACCAAGCTAAAAATATTAATGATTCGTATAAATTACTTAATGGTGCATATCCATTTTCTAACCATCTATATGCTAAAAATCCAAGAAAATAAAAATTACAGATAATAAGAGCACTTTTGGCGAACGGATATATATTTATAGTTTCATAATGAGTTTTTCTTATTAAAGCCCACCAGTAAAAAATGCATAATAATAAAAGAAGTGTAATCACAAAAAGCATAGTTCTGTATAATATTATAGTTATCACAATTATACTATATTTTCATAAGTCAATAGTATTTAATAAGAACAATTTATGAAAAGAAAAATGAATTTTAATAATAGTTTGATCTAGGTAATTGTACATTTTCTAGTACCTTTGAAGTTGTTTATACTAATTCGATAAATTCTAGATTTAGTATGGGAAAACCGAAAGAGAGATATCATATAATAATTTTTGATTTTAAAAATTTAAACTATTTTTTATTAATATTCAATTTAAAATCTTTTAGTAAAATTCATGGATTCTAAATTTGTTGATAGTGCTAAAAGTTAATAGCATCTCAATCTATATAAATATTTTAATAGGTTTACTCATTGTTCGGAAGTTTTAATTAAACCATATGGCTAATCCATAAGGCTTAATTTCAACTAAAAATAATTAAGTTAAAATATCACTCACCAACTAAGCCAGTAATATTTCTCGAATTCAAAGAATAAGGTTCAAATATAATTAAAAACCAGAAATTAGCTACTATTATTGTTTAATAAGCTTATAAATATAAAGACTCCTATTAGATTAATATCATATATATATCAATTCTGCTATAGTATAGTATTTATATTATATTCTATTAATATAAACTCAGATCTTTATCTAGTTTTAACTGATATTACTTTTTTATGTAAGACATTTACTCTTTTTATTAATTTATCGAAATAATTTAAAAACTATTTTAGGGATTAATTTTAAACATTTTAGTCAATGAGATACTAATAGCGTAATAATGGATAGGCAGACACTAATAAAACCATTAAAACCTATCCAACTGGTTTGCAACTTTGTTGCTTTGCTTATAACACGAAACCATAAATATACTGTAAAAGTAAACCAAGTAATTAGCGAAGCACGTTCAGTTGGAAGTTCATAGAATTGGTCAAGTGACTCCGAATATTCATTTGCCCAAATACAGCCAATTATATTAGCCAAAGTTAAAAGAAAATGTCCAAAACCAATTAAGCGGTAGCTAATTTCATAGATATCATTTATTATTCTTCTTGATAGCTTACGTATTTTTTCATTCTGATCTGCATATTCTCTAATAACTCTCGCTAAAGTAAATTTTTTAATAAGCCTTTTTCTTTCTTTTTCTGAAAGATAATCTAATGAATACCTTGGTATATCCCACGCAGATTCATTTGTTAGTAGAAGTAAGAGTAAGCTTACTAATAATGATCCAACAAACAATAGTTTATAACTAATATCTAATAGCGTAAAATTCAACAATATTAAATTTAATCGTAAAGTTGATGGTGAACCAGTCTGAATTTGCAATTCGGGCGATAAATAAGGAGTAAGTTCAAGTATTATGAGGGCTAAAATTGAATTAAAAAACCGTAAGCCCGGTTTTTTAAACAAAAAAAATTGTACACCAATAAATAAAAGAGCAAAGAATAACAGAAAAGTACTTTTTGTATATCCATGGTGTTGCCATTCTAACCATAAAGATTCTCTTACAGAATTCAAACATATTAGAACAATCGCCGAACCACTAGAAAATAACCAAGTCAGCTTATTTTTTCTTAAAAATATTCGGCTATAGATAATGGAAAACACTATAGCAAGCAAGATAGCATAACTCATAAAATATACTTGTCTAATAAAAAGTTACTATATTTATTATAATACATTTTTAATAATTTTTAAATATATTTTAATAAAATAAATTAATTAGGTCTAGCAATATAAATTTACTTACACACAAATCGAATGCGCCAATTTGTGTATTGGTAAGTTTTGTAGTGACGAAAGCTACTAGTAATTGCCTAGTCGTTAACTTTAAAACTTCCGTAAAAGAATTATTTAGTAATTGTTCCTGCCCCGGATACAAGTCAAAAATTGGAGTTAAAGAAATAACCCGTCCTGCACCGCGAACCATTGGTTGATATTGCGGTGGGACGAAGCCAGTTACTATACTTAGTATCGACCAAATAAGGAGTCTGTTCATATTGCTTTTGTTTATTAATTTCTATATATATTCATTACACCTAAAATGTTCCTGAATTACGTATTTTCACAGTAATTACCTACTATAGAGTAAGAATAAAAAAAGAATATTCTTAAGAGCAGAGTATACACAATAATATTTCGGTACATAAAGTACAATATATTTCGAAAATTAATTTTAATAGTTTTCCTAATGTAAAAATATAATAAAATTCACTAATAGTTTCTCACTAAAATTTTATAAATGCCGAACAGAAAATCACTAAGATCGTTTTTAACCCTTTAAAAAAGCTAGAACATAAAAATATGAAATCCAAATAATACTAAACGCAATGCAACCAAGGGTAGATTTTTGAAATGGACCTCCTTTTCGGATAAGCCAAACATGTAGATATAACGTAAAAATTAACCAAATGATTAATGACCATATTTCTTTTGTATTCCAAGACCAATAAACACCGGAAATCTCTTTCATACCAATAGCACCCATTAAAATTGCGGATGTTAAACTAATGTGACCGATAGCAATTAAACGAGTACTCACTTTATCAAAGAATAGGACACGTCTTTCCCTTCTAGATATAATTTTAGTTTTAATAAGTGATGTTCTTAGTTCCGAGGTAGATAATTGGTCAAACAAATCTTCTCTTTTCTCTTTTTTTTCAATAGCAATTTCATTAACATTTTTGGCTAACTCTAATAAAATTAGTTTTTTAGAAATTTCATTTTCTGTTAGTTCAGTAATCTTCGCTTTTTTGTCCTTATTAAACTCGTTATTAAAAATTGTAACTAACTGCGATATTGGAATTTCAGTAAAAAATTTAATGTTTCCACCTTCGGTATTACGTAGTATTGGTTCTTTTAAAAGAAAAACTAGCATATATATGAATAATATAGTTGATAAAAAAGATCCAAAAATTAGAAACCCATAACTAACAATCATTATGCTGTTACTTAGCCCTAACCATTTAGGTTTCAACAACACAATGAAATCGTCAGGAATATATAATTCAATTGACAGCGAACTTACAAGTTTTAGAACTATAAATATCATAATTGCACTAAATAGGCGACTCATAGATTTACTATTCCAAAAGAAGTCGAGTGTAGTAAAACACCAAACAAGCAATAATAGTTGCCCCTCAATACTTCCATAATAATATTCAAATGGTTGCTTTATAAAACGGAATAATAATGAAAAATTAACAGCGATCATAAAGACAGAAGATAATGAAAACAATAATGCGTCAAAAGAGTACGGTATTTTTTTCCAATAAGCTATTGCTGATAAGATGAATAAGATTCCAACCAATATAATCATAGTTTCATTATTTTTTGCTTATTCTGTATTTTTGTTTTCTAGTTTTTTTTAACCTATTTATATAATAAAATTGTATAGCTATGTTCTTGCATTGATTGAATTGGGGGTATACATAATATATTATAACATTAAATAAATTTACAGAAATGTAGCAATAAGTAATCAGATAAATTGGCTCTGAAACACTACTAAAACCCTTCACCATCTATAATTACCCGACATATCTGCGTGACGAACGGTAACTCGGTGCCCAATCTGGTTGCGATACCCTAAATTGTACACCCACCTGGAAAATGAGCCGCGATCGTACAACCGTATAGTATACAAATGAAAATCCACTGCATGTTTAGCAAAAATAATGGTGTTTAGCTCACTCTCGGTCCGACATTAGCGGCCATTTTAAGAGTCACGGCTTTTGCTGATGCTCCCTGAACCGCAGCCTAACCTCTCTAGTTGCTTCTATTAGATCTCGATCGTGAAAACCAACTTTGAAATTTTGATATATTTCCCGGGAATTATTGCAAGTCTTAGTGATCGAGGTGATTTTTAATTTCTTCGGCATTTTTAATAGTTATTTCACTGAACGTTTGGGCGATTAACCGTAAAAAGCTCTGATCCCCATTTCTTCAGCGAAATCCATTATGATTTATTTGATTCTTAAAAGTACTTACTTCAACATCACGATCTAATTCGTTATTCATTTTAAACTATTTAATTGTAAAAAATAGTGTTTGTAACTCGCAAGAATCCTCTATTCTCTAGATTTCAATGTTCAAGATTTTAGTTTAAGGTAATTAATGTGAATGTTCATTTACAAGTAGAAGAGACATGCTGAAGAGCCAAATATTGAATATAAAAAACAGGCTATAGATGTCTGGCACTAGACTAATTTTAATGACATTCGCAACAATAAGCGAATTAACATTAAATTGAACTATTTTGTATTCCAATTAAATAATACTATCAAGGATCAAAATGAATTATAAATTTGTAAAATAATTAATAAAAAAATCAAAAAGCTTGGTTACAAACCTCATTAAAGCTAAGCTAAAAAAAGTAGGTCAATTAAAAAAATTGACCTACTAAACTACTATTAACCGATAAAAGCAGGAGCTTCTACAGCAGCTAAATCTAATGGGAAGTTATGAGCATTACGCTCGTGCATTACTTCCATACCTAAGTCAGCACGGTTAACGATATCAGCCCAAGTGTTGATAACACGACCTTGGCTATCTACAACAGATTGGTTGAAGTTGAAACCATTTAAGTTGAATGCCATTGTACTTACACCTAATGCTGTTAACCAGATACCTAAAACTGGCCATAAAGCTAAGAAGAAGTGTAAAGCACGAGAGTTATTGAAGCTAGCATATTGGAAGATTAGACGACCAAAGTAACCATGCGCCGCTACGATGTTATAAGTTTCTTCTTCTTGACCGAACTTATAACCATTGTTAGTAGATTCAACATCACTAGTTTCACGGATTAAACTAGAAGTTACTAAAGAACCATGCATAGCTGAGAATAAAGAACCACCGAATACACCAGCAACACCAGCCATGTGGAATGGGTGCATTAAGATGTTGTGCTCTGCTTGGAATACTAACATGAAGTTGAAAGTACCAGAAATACCTAAAGGCATACCATCAGAGAAAGAACCTTGACCGATTGGGTATACTAAGAATACCGCAGACGCAGCAGCTACTGGAGCAGAGAATGCTACGAAGATCCAAGGACGCATACCTAAACGGTAGCTTAATTCCCACTCACGACCCATGTAAGCCGCAACACCTAATAAGAAGTGTAATACGATTAATTGGTAAGGGCCACCGTTGTATAACCACTCATCAACAGATGCAGCTTCCCAAATAGGGTAGAAGTGAATACCAATAGCATTTGAACTAGGAACTACAGCACCAGAGATGATGTTGTTACCGTACATTAAAGAACCTGCTACAGGCTCACGAATACCATCAATATCTACTGGAGGTGCAGCGATGAATGCAATAATGTAACAAGTAGTTGCTGTTAATAATGTTGGGATCATTAAACAACCGAACCAACCGATGTATAAACGGTTTTCAGTACTTGTAACCCATGCGCAGAAGCGCTCCCATAAACTTGCGCTTGCGCGCTTTTCTAAAGTTGCTGTCATATTTATATTTTTTATCAATTTACAGTTAAAGCCTGTTGATAAAGTATTATAAAAATTTTTCTAAGATTTGGTAAATTTATTTTAGAAAATTGAATGAATTTATTATTGGGCGATTTATATTTACCTAAAAAAAAAAGTAACAGCTATTTTTTATAAATGTTCTAGAATTTTGTATTAACCCCCAAGGGGATTCGAACCCCTGCTACCTCCGTGAAAGGGAGGTGTCCTAGGCCTCTAGACGATGGGGGCTATGTAAAAATAATGTACTTGATAATTTAGAAACTGTCAATTGGCTACTTACATGTTTTTTGTCATTTAGCTATTTATAGGCTTTATATAAATTAAAATTAAACCGCCCTAAAATTTTAAGAGAATGTTCATCGTTGATAAGATTTTTTCTTGGTTAAATAATTTTTGGTTTTTAAGTTCGGCGATGAATAATTCTGAAGTTCGTTAATATTGGGATACCATAATTTTTAGTATATTTCCTAGAATAATAAGTTTTATTACTATTAATATTTAAAATTATTTTCATAAGTAAATTTTTTCTCTAACAGTAATAAAACTAATTATCTAGATTTTTAGTACTTTTTATTCATGCGTTCATAAATTATATCATAAGCTTGATCTTTTATTTAGATAACCATTTTAATAAAATCTAAAAAATAATCAGTTCTTTCATGAAAAAGTACACAAACAAAAATTTCTTGGTCTGTTTATATTACCGTTTCTTCTTCGATTTTTCCTTAGAAGGAGGTTCAACAACAACAATTGTTAATTCTTCTTGATCTAGTGAATCAACTATAATATTACTTCCTGGTTTAATATTTTTGCTTAATAATTTCGTTGCCAATTGATCTTCTAATAATTTCATGATTGCACGACGAAGTGGACGGGCACCATAAGCAGGATTATAACCTTCTTTAATAAGAACTTCTTTTGCATGGTAACTTACTTTTATTCTAAAACCATTTTCTTTAGCACGATCACTTAACTGTACCAACATTATGTCTGCAATTTGTCGTAAATCATCGCGGTTAAGATGACGAAATACAATTATTTCGTCTAATCGATTTAAAAATTCTGGTCGGAAAAAACGTGTTAGTTCTTTGTTTACTAATGATTGTAAGCGAACATACCCAGGATCATCCTCTGGCTTCCCAGTCCTATTAAATTGTCCTTTAAATTCATCTAACTTGCTAGCGTGTTGCTCAATAACCTTTGCGCCAATATTTGATGTTAAAATTAACATTGTATTTTTAAAATCAATTGTGCGACCTTTTGAATCTGTCAAACGCCCATCTTCAAAAATTTGCAACAATAAATTAAAAACATCGGGATGAGCTTTTTCAATTTCATCAAATAAAACTACCGTATAAGGTTTTTTTCTAACAGCTTCCGTTAATTGCCCCCCTTCTGTATATCCAACATAACCGGGTGGTGGCCCTATTAGTTTAGCTACTGTATGACGTTCCATATACTCTGACATATCTAATCGAACCATAGCATCTTCAGCACCGAAAAAGTACAACGCCAATGCTTTTGTTAATTCCGTTTTTCCGACTCCAGTTGGACCTGAAAATAAGAAACTTGCAATTGGCCTTTTAGGATTACGTAAACCAACTCGTGCCCGACGAAGAGCTCTCGAAACGGCAGAAACAGCTGGTTCTTGGCCAATAATATGGGTACGTAACGTTTCCTCCATTGCTAATAATTCAATAGATTCAACGTCAGAAATTTTATTAACTGGAATTCCTGTCCAGGCAGAAACTACAGTTGCAATATGCTCTTCTTTGACAGTCGGATTAACCTTTTTCTTTACTAATTCGACATCTTTTGGAGAAATGGAGTCACTCTCAAATGCAACTATGGACATCATCGAGCGAATTTCGTTCTCAATTTGTAATTGAACCGATGCTTCATCAAAATCTTCTTTGGCAACTGCTTCATTTTTTGCTTTAATCACCGCATCCAATTCTCTTTCATACTTTCTTAATTTACTTGATACAGTCAGATTTAGTGTATCTATTCGAACACGTGATCCAGCTTCGTCAATTAGATCAATTGCCTTATCAGGTAAAAACCGATCGGCTATATATTGTGCGCCCATACTAGCGGCTGCTTCCAACGCCTCATCACTAATTGTTAAACAATGATGTTCCTCATAACGTGGTCGTAAACACCTTAAAATTTGAACAGTTTCCCAAATTGATGGCTCATCAACTTGAACCGGTTGAAAACGACGTTCCAATGCTGCGTCGCGTTCTATATGTTTACGGTATTCATCGTTAGTTGTTGCACCAATACACTGCAATTCACCACGTGCCAAAGCAGGTTTTAGAATATTCGCCGCATCAACGGCACCTTCAGCAGCTCCTGCTCCAATTAATGTATGAACCTCATCGATAACTAAGACCATATTATTTTCGGGATCACGTGCTAAATCCATAACTTTTTTTAGCCGCTCTTCGAACTCACCCCGATATTTTGTACCTGCAAGTAAAAGACCAATATCTAAACTTAGAACTTGTTTTTGGTCTAACATTTCAGGAATTTCGCCTGACACAATTCGTTGAGCTAAACCTTCTGCCACCGCGGTTTTACCAACGCCAGGTTCTCCAATTAATACTGGATTATTTTTTCTACGGCGCGCTAAAATCTGAATAACGCGATCAATTTCATTATCACGCCCTATAACTGGATCCAAGTTCCCATTCTGAGCTTGTTCTGTTAGATCAGAAGTATATTCTTCAATTGGAACTTCGTAGTCGTAAGGATCAAAAAAAGTATTATAACTGTTATCAAAATATACACCGCCAGGTGTTATTATAATTCCATATTCTTCGCCAATTTTTAAATATAGTTCATCTCGGATATCATTTAAGTCTTGGCCCAAATGACGTAAAATTTGCACACCCATACCTGTTTCATCGTTCAGTATAGCTAGCAATAGATGCTCTGTACCCACATAGCTTTGTCCTATTTTTCGTGCTTCTTCAATTGCATTTTCTAAAGCACGTTTTGCACGAGGTGTAAATGGAGCATCTAATTTTGAAAAGCTTATTCCGTGTCCGTTTATACGTTCAATTTCAATCCGAATATCCTGCATGGTAACACCCAAATCTTGTAAAACGTGGGCAGCAATACCATGTCGTTCGGCAATTAATCCTAATAAAAGCTGTTCCGTACCAACAAAAGTATGACCTTCTCTTCTGGCTTCTTCTTGTGATAACAATACTGCTCTAACGCCTCTTTCTGTAAACCGTTCAAACATAAACTATTTAAAATATAAATATTATAATCTATCAAAAATAAAAGAGGCGTCCTATATATAAATATTAAATTGATTTTTAATTAATTAGCTTTTTGTGAAAAACAGATCAAATTTTTGGGCCCGTCATTACCTATTAACTTTTTGTGTCGAATATTATTTCATCCTCAGTAAATGAACACTAACATAATTTTCTATGATTTAAATTTAATTTTTTGTATTTCATTAGAAATGAATAGTGCCTATATAACATAATAACTTACGTCCTTTTCGAAAGTGATGAAGACTAGTATAATAATTTAATTTTGTTAATTATAAAAAAGTTTATTAGGCTTCTTATAATTTATTAAATTTACGAAAACGTAGAAATTGCATCCGACTGGATTTGAACCAGTGATGTTCATACGAAAACGGATTATGAGTCCGGTGCCTTCGACCACTCGGCCACAAATGCATGTTCGAAATATGGAACTGGTGGGATTTGAACCCACGTACAATTTTAATTGTTCAGTAAATATTAAACAAGTCTTAAAAACAACAGTTAACAAAATTAACAACCTTAGAGAGCTTTTATCACACAAGTATGCTTTACTCCCCAGAGGATAACACGAATTTTATTAAGATTGTCTTTAGTTAATCCTAAGTATATGTTAATTTATAAATCACTTTAGAAAAATCTAAATGTACTTTTTTCCATAAAATTATATAGGATTTGCTGACCTTTTATTTGTATTTACTATCATATTAAATTATCGAATCCCATATCAGCCCCGTAAGTATGAGGGGATTCGAACCCCTGACTTTTAGATTCGGAATCTAATGCTCTAATCCACTGAGCTACATACTTTTTAGAAAAACAGCAACTCTCAAAGCTATTTGAAATATTGTTAGATGAAGAGCTCAATCTTGCGAACTTAATTTTTTGTAATGCTAAAAAAGTTTTTTTTGAGCCGTTGGGTCGCCTGGGATTCGAACCCAGAACTTCTCAGTTAAAAGCCGATTACTCTACCGTTGAGTTAGCAACCCGTTACTTTAGTTTACACGAAAGTTTCAAAAAAAGAAATAATCTATAAAAGATCATTAATGTTATTATAAGAATTTAATTTGTTTCCTTTTATTCTACAGACGTATTTTGACCAAACGTCTGTAAAATAATACTTTTTAATAAGCTAGACCTAAACTACGAGTTGTTTCAGCCCCTAAATAAACTCTAACACTTAAAAAATCTGTTGGGCAAGCGGTTTCACATCGTTTACACCCAACACAGTCCTCGGTGCGGGGAGCTGAAGCAATTTGACCAGCACGGCAGCCATCCCAGGGCACCATTTCTAAAACATCGGTTGGACACGCCCGAACACATTGAGTACATCCTATACAAGTATCGTAAATCTTAACTGAATGTGACATAAAACTGTTTTATTTAATATATAAATGTAATGTGATATTTTATCTTAGAAAATAATAACGTTAAAATTTTTAATTGTTTAGCGAATAAATTTAAACTATATATATATTTATTATACTAAATAGAACATTAAAATCTTTTTTTTATGAAATCTTGTATTTTGAACAATTTTTCAAAAGTTAATTGTTACTTTCACATAGTATTCTTTATGTTTATTTATATAAGTTTTAGATTATTCATCCTTACAATATAAGTAAAATATGTAATTTATTGCTTTTAAAGGAACTTTAAATTAGCTTATCGGCTTAAGTTTGGAAAGAAATATAGTGGTGAAATGTTTTATTTAACCGTTTTTAATTTAATTTATGATTTCAAATTTATTAGAAAGCCAGTGAAAAATAAAAGTTAATATTTGCAAATAAAGCGCAAGACGCTTCCGATTTGTATCAGTTCATATAATTTTAAAAAATAAAATATTACATAAAGTCTAATAGTTTTACTTATATCAAATAATATAACGACATTAAAAAAAGATTTTACTTTGGAATTTAATCCTATGCGTCAGCGTTACTGCCTTTGGTGTAGAAGGTGGTATAATATTTTTACGTCTAGTTATATTCATATGGATGGTTAGAACATCGGATGAACGATATTTTTTCTTTAAGTATAGATTAGACGCTTATTTTTATTTATGAATAATTTTTATGATAAATTGGCAAGTAATCGGGCAATTATTCTCTGCAGGGCTTATTTTTTTAGCAGGTCCCGCTGTTATTGTATTTATAGCAGCAAATAAGGGTAATCTTTAATTCTTATAGAAAAATTATAATTTGGGCTTTTGTTTCAAATTGAAAGTATAAAAGCCCAAATTTTTGGTGATAGAAAAAAAGGTTTTAGGCATCTAGCCGTAACTGTTAAAATTTTTGGATGGTTTATATTCTACATATTGCTAAATTTTTGATTTCAATTTATTTTTATATTGATATAATAGAAAACTAATGTAAATGTTATTTATATGTTAAAATTACGTTTAAAACGTGGTGGACGCAAACGTCAACCAGCATATCGTATTGTTGTAATTAATTCAAATGCTCGCCGTGAAGGTAAACCTGTTGAAAATTTAGGCTTTTATAAACCTATTTCGAAGGAGTATGTGATTAACGTTGAACGAGTAAAATTAAGATTATCTCAAGGAGTTCAACCAACTAGAACTGTAAAAAATTTATTAATTAGAGCTGGTATTATTTGTAAATAATATACTAAAAATAGTATTAAGTAGAAGACAAGAATACTTTTATTTTCTATTCTGCTTAATTTTTTTTTTACTAACTACAAGACATTCCGTTGTTAATATCATACTTGCAATTGAGGCAGCATTTTGTAATGCTGTACGCGTTACTTTTGCAGGATCAATAATCCCTTTTTCATACATATTAACTAATTTATCATCTGTGGCATCATATCCTATCTCAAAATTTTCTTCCTGAACTTTGTCTGTAATTAACATTCCATTTTTTCCACTATTTTCTATAATACGCTGCAATGGTTGTTTAATAGCCTTAATAACGATATTAGCTCCTGTTAACTCTTCTTCTTGTAAATTCAATTTAGCCCAAGTTTTTAAATTTTCTGCAAGATGTGAAAATGTCGCGCCTCCACCTGGCAGAATTCCTTCCTCAACTGCGGCTCTAGTTGCATTTATTGCATCTTCAAGGCGTAACTTTTTATCTTTCATTTCGGTTTCTGTAATTGCCCCTACTTTTATAATCGCAACACCACCTGATAGTTTGGCTATTCGATCCTGCAGTTTCTCCTTTTCGTAAGGTTCTTCTATCAAATTAATTTGTTTACGCAAATTCTCACACTGTTTTTTTACATTTTCTAAAGTTCCTTCATTTACAATTGTTGTTTTATCCTTTGTAATAATAACTTTTTTAGCTTCACCTAATTGATCTAGCGTAGTAGTTTTTAAAGAGTAGCCTGCATCTTCAGAAATTAATGTGCCATTTGTAAGTACGGTTAAGTCTTTTAAATTGTCTTTTTTTCTTTCTCCAAAACCGGGGATTCGAACTGCAGCAATTTTAACAGTACCACGTAATTTATTTAAAACAAGTGTAGCTAAAGCTTCCTTTTCAATATCTTCAGCAATAATTAGAATTGATTTTTTAGTTGGTATAATTTGTTCAAGTAACGGAATTAAATCCTGTTTAACTAAAGTAATCTTTTTATCTGTCAATAAAATATACGAGTTTTCAAGAATAACCTCCATTTTTTCCGGGTGTGTTACAAAATATGGTGATATATACCCTTTATCAAAGCGCATCCCTTCAGTTATTTCTAATTCAGTTTCCGTGGATTTACTTTCTTCTAACGAAATAACCCCGTCTCGCCCAACTTTTTTTAATGCTTCAGTAATCATATTGCCGACTTCAATATCATTTCCTGCCGAAATCGCGGCTATTTGGGCAATTGAATTAAGATCTTTAATGGGCTGTGCAAATTCATTAATTTGCTCAACAATATACTTTGTTGCTTTTTCAATACCAATCTTCAAACTTACCGGATTTGCGCCGGCAGTTACATTTTTCATGCCTTCTTTAACAATAAGATAAGCTAATAATGTTGAAGTTGTTGTGCCATCCCCGGCAACATCATTTGTTTTCGAAGCTGCTTGCCGAATTAATGAAATACCTGTGTTTGCTATTGGATTCTTTAAATTAATTTCTTTCGCAATAGTAACCCCATCATTAACAATTTGAGGAGAACCATATTGTTTACCAATTACTACATTGCGCCCCCTCGGACCTAGGGTCACCGCAATTGCTTCAACCATAATTCGCATTCCCTTTTCTAGTGCGTTACGTGCATTCTCTTGGTATAAAATTTTTTTACTCATTTTACCTTCTAAAATTATATTCGGTTGTTTAAAAATTTACCAATATAAGTCTATCATATTACATAAAATTTTTATCTTTACGGCAAATTTTGGATCTTGGATTTCTTAAAATCTTTCTATAAAATATTTCTAAGTAGAGAAGATTCTATATTTTAGAACTTCTACGCTATAAAATCTAGTATCATCCATAGGAAAATCAGTAGGGATTGATCTAGGGACAACAAATTCCGTTGTGGTTTCAATGGAAGCTGCACGCCCAACGGTCATCTTAAATGCTGAAGGTTTACGAACAACACCATCAATGGTGGCGTACACTAGTGACAACCGTGTTCTTGTTGGTCCAATTGCCAAAAGGCAAAATGTATTAAATCCTGAAAATACTTTTTTTGCAGTAAAACGTTTTATCGGATCAAAAATGGATGAGATCGATCCTCTGCTACTAGAACTGCCCTATAAGCTAGTTCCCGATGAAAATTCCAATGTTTTAATCGACTGCCCTGTACTTAATAAAACAATTCGTCCAGAAGAAATTTCAGCGCAAATTTTAAAAAAGATAGCAAGCGATGCGAGCACTTACCTCGGCGAAACTGTAGATAAAGCAGTAATTACGGTTCCCGCATATTTTAATGATTCACAACGCCAGGCTACACAAGATGCAGGCGAAATCGCTGGTTTAGAAGTTTTACGTATTATTAATGAACCAACGGCTGCATCTTTAGCCTATGGCTTAGAGAAACATATTAATGAGATTATTTTGGTTTTTGATCTTGGTGGCGGTACTTTTGACGTATCCGTTTTAGAGGTAGGTGATGGTATCTTTGAAGTACTTGGGACAGCTGGCGATACACGCTTAGGTGGGACCGACTTTGATCAAATGATAGTTAAATACTTAATTACTCAGTTTTACAATGACTATAGGGTTGATTTAAGTAAAGACATGACAGCTTTACAACGTATTACTGAAGCGGCTGAAAAAGCCAAAGTAGGTCTGTCAACAAATACAGAAGTCTTAATCAACGTCCCATTTATCGCTGGAGGTGATTCAGGCGCTTTGCATTTAGAAGTAACTCTTACACGCGAAATGTTTGAGGGTTTATGTGCTCATATTGTCGACCGTTGTCGACTTCCTATGCAAGAGGCAATGTTCGCCGCAAGAATTTCTAGCCATTTCGTTGATCAAGTAGTTTTAGTAGGCGGGTCTACACGTATTCCTGCGGTTCAGGCTTTAGTAGCTGAACTTTTAGAACCAGAACCTTACCAAACTCTTAATCCTGATGAAGTTGTTGCGATTGGAGCAGCAATTCAAGCTAATATTTTATCTGGAGAGGTAAGGGATATTCTATTGTTAGATGTAACACCATTATCTTTAGGTATTGAAACATTGGGTGGTGTATTTACACGTATGATTGATCGAAATACAACTATTCCAACAACAACCTCAGATATTTTTTCAACAGCATGTGATGATCAATCAAGCGTAGAAATTAAAGTTCTGCAAGGTGAACGTGAGTTTTCTAAAGATAATAAAAGTTTAGGCGTTTTTATCTTAAGCGGCATTGATCCAGCTCCTCGGGGACAACCACAAATTGAAGTTAAATTTGAAATTGACGTAAATGGTGTCTTATCAGTTTCAGCTTGTGATAAAGGAACAGGAAAAGAACAATCAATTACAATTCTAGATTCTTCAAATTTAAGCCGTGCAGAAATTGAAGAAATTATGGAGGATAAATCTACTAGCAAATCTTAAATTTGAAATAAAAAGTGTCAAGTAGGCAGACTACAAAAATATACCATTGCTATATCAATAAGCACTTTATATACAATTTTTTTTAGTAATAAATAATAGAATTTAACGGGGCTGACGGGATTTGAACCCGCAACTTCCGCCGTGACAGGGCGGTGCTCTAACCAATTGAACTACAGCCCCTTTCTAAGGGTGGCGTATTTCAGAGGAGAGAGGGGGATTCGAACCCCCGGAACATAGATTCGCCTGATTTCAAATCAGGTGCTTTAGACCACTCAGCCATCTCTCCAATAAAAATTATCTCTGCCAATATTATTGTATCAGATAATTTTTATTTTACTACTATTAACTTATAATTAAGTTTTTAAATTTACTAATTAATCATCGAAGGTCTCTTTATTAGTAAACTTTGTTGTAACAGGATTTGGATTTTTTCCAATTGAAAAATCACGTTTACCTACCTGAACTCGTCCTTCATTTGATTTTTCGGGAAATACGTTATCTCTTGGGTGTAAATATTGAACTTCCCCACTTGGAAAAATTCTATAAATACGATAATCCGTTATCTTAAACTGTCGGAATTGAGTTCCTAAAGCTAAACAATGTTCTTTTCTAGCTAAGTATAAAAGATTTTGACCGATACGCATTATAGCGGCTCCACCAGTCGGCATTTCAAAAATTTGCAACGCGGGGCTACTCCAAGTTATAGCATATTTTTCTTCTGTTTCTGCTGCTCGTAGCCAGCCTCCTGTACTTCCTTCAAATATTGGTGTTCGAATTTGTGAATCTATTGTCATTTTTATTTTTAATAGCTTTTTATAAACTATATAGTGTTAAAATATATTATAACTTACGATGAAATAAATACTACGAAAAAGTACTTATATTAAAATGAATCAAGAATTTCTTTATAAAGTTGCGGAGAATGGATTTGAACCATTGACTTTCGGGTTATGAGCCCAATGAGCTGCCAGACTGCTCTACCCCGCATTTTATATTATATTGTATCACAAATCAAATTTTTTATAAGCATATAACGTTAGAACGTTAGAACAATTAACAGCTATAGTACAGTGATTTTCTTATGAAAGATACAAAACAGGGTTTGTCATCAAATACTATGATGGAACAAATTGTTAAACAGCCGTATAAATATGGTTTTTCGACAAATATTAAAAATGAACGCCTTCCAGCTGGTCTAAATGAAAATATAATTTATTTATTATCGAAGAAAAAATCCGAACCTGATTTTATGGTTGAAGCTCGACTAAAAGCTTTTAAGATTTGGCAGACTATGGAAGAACCAAATTGGTCAGCCCTTTCTATTCCTAATATAGACTATCAAAAAATTATTTATTATTCCGCTCCGAAAACAAAGAAAAAGCTAAATACGCTGGATGAGGTTGATCCTGAATTACTTCGGACTTTTAATAAATTAGGTATTTCGTTAAATGAACAAAAACGTTTAACAAATGTTGCCGTTGATGCAGTTTTTGACAGCGTCTCGATTGCAACAACTTTTAAGAAAGAATTATCAAAATCAGGCGTTATTTTTTGCTCAATTTCGGAAGCAATTAAAAAATACCCTCTATTAGTACGAGCATATTTGGGAAAAGTAATTCCACCAAGCGATAACTTTTTTGCAGCTTTAAATTCTGCAGTATTTAGTGACGGTTCTTTTTGTTACGTCCCAAAAAATATTAAATGTCCTATGGAACTATCCACGTATTTTCGTATAAATGATCAAGAATCGGGTCAATTTGAACGAACACTGTTGGTAGCCGAAAAAAATAGCTCAGTTAGTTATTTAGAAGGTTGTACAGCCCCACAGCGAGACGTTAATCAGTTACATGCAGCAATTGTTGAACTTATAGCATTGGAAAATGCAGAAATAAAATATTCAACAGTACAAAATTGGTATTCGGGGGACGAAAACGGGCAAGGGGGTATTTATAATTTTGTAACTAAACGTGGGCTCTGCTCGGGTAAAAATTCAAAGATTTCGTGGACTCAACTTGAAACAGGTTCCGCAATTACTTGGAAATATCCCAGTTGTTTATTGGTAGGTGATTGTTCAATTGGTGAATTTTATTCCGTCGCATTAACGAATAACTATCAACAAGCAGATACGGGCACAAAAATGATTCATATTGGCAAAAATACCAGGAGCAAAATTATCTCTAAAGGTATTTCAGCAGGCTATTCCAAAAACAGTTATCGTGGACTTGTAAAGATAAATGCTAACGCTTTGAACGCTCGAAATTTTTCCCAATGTGATTCTTTATTAATTGGTGATAAATCAAATGCGAATACCTTTCCCTATATTAATATAAAAAATGCAACGACAAAAGTTGAACACGAAGCTTCAGTATCTAAACTCGGTGAAGAACAATTATTTTATTTTTCACAACGTGGAATTGATGTAGAAAAGGCAATCAGTTTATTAATTAGTGGATTCTGCAAAGATGTATTCTTAAAATTGCCAATGGAATTTTCAATTGAAGCGGATAAATTGTTAAGTTTAAAATTAGAAAATGCAGTTGGTTAAAACTTATCGAAAAACAATTTTCCAATTTTTATCTCTTTAATACATAGGAATTAGGTGAAACAAACTTCTTGGCTTAAATTCCTAATTTAATTTAAATTGACTACTATTTTTAAGTATATTTCTGCTGTTACAAAAATAAAGTTACTAGCCTATAAGAAAAAGCCTGAAATTTAAAAGCTATATTAAAAATAAAAAATTTCCGTTTTTTATTTTCTAAAAATTTAGTGTAATTATATTAACCTAAACACCATAAATTTTTTGTATAAATTTTAGGAATAACCACAGTCATATTAATAAATCTCTATAAATGTAAAATAGTCACATAGCATTTTTTTAATTAATATTAAATAAATACCACGATCCTTTTTAAACATCCCTATTGTCCAAGATAAATATACCCTTTTCTAGTGCCGAACCTCTTCTTATTGCGAATAAAATTTCAAATATTTTATTAGAAAATCCTTATAATTACTAAACCTATGGTTAAAGCAAATATTTTTAAAATTTTGTTTGGAAGTTTAAAAGTTACATTTTACGGCTCGATATAAATTTAGTGAAAATAATTTAATACAAAAGATCATAATGTTAGCAATGGAACTAATTTTCCATTGCTTTTTCAGATTCGTCAACTAAACTCCAAATTTAATATATTTTTAAAAGAATACGTCGTAATAAGATTAATCTCTAATGTCAACGAATAATTTAATTTTTACAGTAAAAAATTGAACGAGGTTTAATTAAAAAAATAAGATTAAAATGTTAAATCTCGACGTTTAGTCATTTGGTTTTGATCATAATTTAAATCCTTTAATTTACTTAAAATCTGTTCAAAATATTGCTGAAAGTAAATTTCAGAGGTTAGTAAATCACTTGGAAAAATAGAGAAGGTTTTTTGAAGAGAACCATAATTAATTTTAAAGTCTTCTGAATCTAACAATAATTCAATAAAAGCTAAACGATCGGCAATATTCCAACTCCACTGAAAGAAATTTGTTAATATACGCCCTACCCTAACATTATTTATTGATAATTTATTTACTTTAGCTTTTTGACCAGATAATTTCTCACAAATTTGAATTGCGGTTGATGCTAATATAGGATTAGGATTACCCAGACTAAATGTTTTATTTTCAGCTAGCTTTAAATCCAAACTTTTTAAACAAAAAATGGTAACATCATCAGTATCTATGTAAGAAACAGGAACTGTTTCTTTTACTGTATAAATTGATTGTTGTTCTAATATAGGTATGGCATACTGTCCAATTAAACCTTGAAAAAAACCTGATAATTGAAAAATTGTGTAGGGAACTTTAGAATTTCGGGTAACATACTCAAAATTAAATTTCAATTTCATTAATGGAATATAATTCCTTTGATTTGTGTTTAAGACTGAGAAAAATATAAAACGTTTCACTTTTGCAACTTTTGAAGCTTGTAATAATGCAATTTTTCCATCCCAATCAACTTCTTTAACATTTAAAGCATCCGCTGAGCGACAGGTCGATGCATCAATTATAGCAGTTATGCCTTTAAATGACCTAATTAATGTTTGTGGCGAATTTAAATCCCCATAAATTAATTCAACACCCCACTCACGTAAAAAACGAGCTTTTCTAATATTTCTAACTAAACAACGAATTTTATAGTCTTCATTTAATGCGCGTCGAACAATTTGTCGACCAAGCGTTCCGGTAGCTCCAATAATTAGTAACGCCATAATCTATATTTCTAATTTTACTGTTAGTAGCTCTGATTTGTTACAAATACACGACTTTGTCGAATATCTGATGCTTCAATTGTGACTAAATCACTTTTAGTTAATAAACCGGTGTTACTTTCAAAAATTCGGTTGGCTTGACGCATACGAGCGCGATCTAATGCATTTCTTATACTTCTTGCATTCGCGAAAAGCGGTTGATGCATTCGAACCTTGATATAATCCATTAAAGCAGATTTAGCCTCTAGAGTTAATTGATATTGTTGTTCTTCAATCATATTAATACCGATTTCCATTAACTCATTTGGACTATAGTCGGGGAAATGAACGTGGTTGGTAATACGTGAAGATAAACCAGGATTTGATTCATAAAATTTATCCATTCGATCTTTGTAACCAGCAAATATAATTACAATATCGTCGCGTTGATTCTCCATTACTTGTAACAAAATTTCTATGGCCTCTGAACCATAATCTCGTTCATTATCTGGTTTATAAAGATAATAAGCTTCATCTATAAATAAGACACCACCCATAGCCTTTTTTAAAATTTCTTTTGTTTTAGGTGCCGTATGTCCAATGTATTGGCCTACTAAATCATCTCGGGTTACCGTTAAAAGATGACCTTTTCGACAATAATTTAATTTATAAAGAATGTCGGCCATTTTTAAGGCAACTGTTGTTTTGCCAGTACCCGGACTACCTGTAAAAGACATATGTAAACCAGGATTACTACTTGTTAATCCAACTCTTTGACGTAATCTATCAACTAATAAAAGAGCTGAAATTTCTCGAATCCGGTTTTTAACCGGTTTTAATCCAATAAGTTCGGTTTCTAAAATTTCTAAAATATCTTGAATTTCTGTATTTTCATATTCAGTTCTAAGATTTACAGGGTTATTTAATACTGTTGTTGTCATATTAAAAAATTAAAAAACTATATAAATGTATGAGATTGGATAATCAATAACTATAACTTTGTTTATTTCAGGCTAATTTATTTTTTGGTTTAGTTTTTTGAACTAACTATAAAAATTTTATGTTTATCTTATTTACGAGTAATGGTTACACTAATTGAATTAAAAATTATTTGTATTCCACCAAGCAAATCAATTAATTATAAATTAAGACCAACCTTATAAAGAATTTAAAATAAATTTAATTTTTCTCAGGAGCCTATTCTTGGACTTCAGAATTAAATTTTCGGACGAATTTCGGATATTATAAAAGTAATTTAAATTCAAATAACGATAAAAAAGTCTGTTTGAATACAAGCCTAGACAAATATTTAAGTAGCCCCAAAAAACACATAAATTAACATGTTAATAAAATGTTTTTAAAGATTTTTCACAATAAACATTACTGTTATTGCTAATAACAACTAACTTGTTAAGTCCATATTTATAATACCCTCAGAGTATATCTTTTGACTCGACTGTAAAAAATAGTTTATACACCCAAGTAACTTCCGCCCCTGTATAGGGGGGCGGAAGTAATATATGTGGCTATACTATAGAATAAACAAAATTACGATTAGTATCGCTCCATCATATCCTCATAACGAAGACCTGCTGGCCTAGAAGCTACCGCATAAGATGTAATAGCATATTTTTGGAATCGGCCTTGACCTTCCGTACGTGCAAGATAGAAACCAGGCTCGGCTTCTGGACGATCCGCAATAAACGAAAGAACACAACTTTCAGTACCCAATGACGCATCAAAGGCTTGAATCTTGATATAACCTTCTGAATTGAATTTCCGACATTCATTTAATTCAAAAATAACTGCAGCTGAATCTTTACAATCAAATAATGGTAAACCCCACATATCCCAGTAAGTATTACGTGGATGTGGGTCATCGGTCCACTCGATACTTACCGCCCATCCTTTTGAAAGTGCATAATCAACTTGTTGTCTGATTTGTTCGTCAGTTAAATCTGGTAAAAATGAAAAAGCTCCTTGTGTAACTCTTACCATTCGATACTCCTTGTTTTTATTTAAATAAAATTGAAATTTAGCGCTATAAGTTTGCAGTTGGTGTTTCAGCAAAATCAGCTGTATCCGTTGAAGCGTAGTTAAAACTAATATCTTTCCATAAGTCTAATGCCGTTTGTAATGGACCACATACTTTTGCAACGTCACGTAAAATTTGAGGACCTTCTTCTACATAATTACGACCTTCATTACGTGCTAAAACCATAGTTTCTAAAGCCACACGGTTAGCTGTTGCACCTGCTTGAATACCATCAGGGTGACCAATTGTACCACCACCAAATTGTAGTACTACATCATCACCTAAATAATTAAGTAATTGGTGCATTTGACCACAGTGGATACCACCAGAAGCCACAGGCATACATTTACGTAATGATGCCCAATCCATATCAAAGAATAAACCTTTAGGTAAATCAATTTTTAAATGAGTTTTTAACAAAGTATCATAAAATCCTTGAACCATTAATGGGTCACCTTCTAATTTACCTACAACAGTACCAGCATGAATATGGTCTACACCAGCCATACGCATCCACTTACAGATTACACGGAAATTAATACCGTGTGTTTTTTGACGCGCATATGTTGAATTACCTGCACGGTGTATATGTAAAATCATATCATTAGCAATGTCCCAATTTGCCATTGTTTGAATAGCTGTATATCCGATAACTAAATCAATCATTACAATAATTGAACCAAGCTCTTTAGCATATTCTGCGCGAGCATACATTTCTTCCATTGTAGCGGCAGTGATATTTAAATACGAACCTTTAACTTCACCTGTCGCAGCAACCGCACGGTTAATTCCTTCGATACAATAAATGAAACGCTCACGCCAACGCATGAATGGTTGTGAGTTGATATTTTCATCATCTTTTAAGAAGTCTAAACCACCTCTCAAACCTTCAAAAACTACTCGACCATAGTTTTTACCAGAAAGGCCTAACTTAGGCTTAACAGTTGCACCTAAAAGTGGTCGACCAAAAGTATCTAGGCGCTCACGTTCTACAATTACACCTGTAGCGGGGCCTTGGAAAGTTTTTAAGTAAGAATGTGGAATCCGCATATCTTCCAAACGTAACGCTTTCACAGCCTTAAATCCAAATACATTACCAATAATGGAAGCGGTAATATTTGCTAATGAACCTTCCTCAAACAAATCACCTTCGTATGCAATATAAGCAAAGAATTGATCAGCTGCACTTGGAACTGGGTCCACGCGATACGCTTTTGCACGATATACGTCACAAGCAGTTAATAAATCTGTCCATACAACGGTCCAAGTTGCCGTTGATGATTCACCTGCTACAGCAGCAGCAGCCTCAACTGGGTCTACACCCGGTTGTGGTGTAATACGAAATAATGCAAGAACATCAGTAGCTTTGATAGTATAATTAGAATCCCAGTAACCCATTTTGGCATACGGGATTACACCAGATTCATAACGTTCGCTTTTGATTCGTGTACGTTCTGATACAGATTGAGACATTTATTTCTCCTATAAAGTTTATGCGACACTATTATTTTCAATTTAAGTTGTAGAAGCTTTACCAATTATAAGCCTAACAAAACGATTTGTTACTTTTATAATCTTATTTATTATTCTAAAGCCTATAGTGATTTTAAGAACTTACTTCTTACTTATGAATAGAATTAGTTTTTATTATAGGTTTAATTAAAAACCTTCAAATACTTTAAGGTTCATACATTAATTTATATTAGATTTTTAACATATAGTTTTTTGATATGATTTATTATCATACCTTTTGCGGCACATAAATATCGTCGTCATATAAAAATTCAAGGTCTCCTCTCTAATTCTATTTTAGAGAAATTTTTAAAAAGATTAAAAAAAGATCACTTGATTTATGCTCTTGCTTATTTATCTTTCTTTACGAACCATAAAAATACTGCTGGCGATTTGGAACTTATACTATTTTATCGTGAATTACAAATTAACGAGAATAATAATCTATAACTAACTTTTCCGATCTCAGATTTTTACTTTCTAAAATTAAACATTCAAATAGTTGGATCCCTAAAAAACTATATAATTTTGAAATATTAAAAATTATAAGTATAAATTTTTGTATTGTTATACTTTATTAAAAATGCTGTAATTTAATTTGCGATAGATTAAAACTGTATTTAAACTAAAACGTTTCCAATTCTTAACAATAAAAAAATTATTATTGCACTTATAAGATTTTATATTTATAATACATTCTGTCATGTTTAATAAATTATATATCTTATGGTAGAACCACTTTTATTTGGTATAGTTCTAGGGATGATGGCAGTAAGCCTTATAGGATTATTTGTTGCCGCCTATTTACAATACCGTCGTGATGAGGATGTAGAATTTTTAATTTAATTTAAAAAGAGAGTAAGGTAATCTACTCTCATTATTACCAACTAGATTTGATGACACCTGGTAACAATCCTTCGTGGGCCATTTCTCTTAATACATGACGACACACTCCAAAGTCACGGTAAAAAGCGCGACTTCTTCCAGTTTTCCAACAACGGTTACGCAAACGGACTTTTATACTATTACGTGGTAATTTTTGTAATTTTTTTTGCAACGATAATTTTTCTGAAAATGAGGTTGTCATTTTTAATTTTTGTAAAATCATTTCTCGCTTTGCACGATATTTTTTAAAGATTTTTTGACGGTTTAGCTGACGCTGGACAACACTTTTTTTAGCCATGATATTTTTTAATAACAAAATTATGAGTTCGCATATCAAAAAATTGTACGTAGAAATTAAATTTTTCGAAATATTTAAAACTAAAAAAATTTATCATGCATTATAAAAACGCGGGTTTAAAATAAAAACCCGCATTTTAATTTTTAAAAGTTCTAAGTAAATTAATATTAACCAAACTTACCCGCAGTTGATGCAATTACAAATGCAGCGTATGTAAAAATATAACCTACTGTAAAATGGACTAAACCAACTAACCGGGCCTGAACAATAGATAAAGCAACCGGTTTATCGCGCCAACTTATTAAATTTGCTAATGGTGTTCGTTCATGGGCCCAAACTAAAGTTTCAATCAATTCTTGCCAATATCCGCGCCAAGAAATTAGGAACATAAACCCAGTTGCCCAAACTAAATGGGCAAATAAGAACATCCATGCCCAAACTGATAAATTATTCATACCCATTGGATTATAGCCGTTTATTAATGGTGATGAATTCAACCATAAATAATCACGTAACCAACCCATTAGATAGTTAGAAGATTCATTAAATTGGGCTGCATTTCCTTGCCATAAAGTAATATGTTTCCAATGCCAATAGAAAGTAACCCAACCGATCGTATTTAACATCCAAAAAGTGGCTAAATAAAAAGCATCCCACGCTGAGATATCACATGTACCACCACGACCAGGACCATCACATGGAAAACTATAACCAAAATCCTTCTTATCTGGCATTAATTTTGAGCCACGTGCATCAAGAGCGCCCTTAACTAAAATTAAAGTTGTAGTATGTAATGCTAAAGCAATTGCATGGTGTACTAAAAAATCACCAGGTCCAATAGTTAAGAATAAAGAATTTTTATCGCTATTTATAGCCTCACTCCAACCAGGCAGCCAAATCTGGTTGCTGGCAAAAGTTGCTGGGCTCGTTGGCGATGACAATAACGTGTTGAATCCATAAATCGCTTTTCCGGATGCTCCTTGAATCCATTGAGCAAAAATTGGCTCAACTAAAATTTGTTTTTCAGGTTGACCAAATGCAACAACTGTATCATTGTGGATATAAAGTCCTAATACATGGAATCCTAAGAATAAACTTACCCAACTTAAATGGGAAATTATCGCCTCCTTATGCTCTAACATACGAGCTAATACATTATCCCTATTTAATTCGGGATCATAGTCACGAATAAAGAATATTGCACCATGTGCAAAAGCACCCAGCATTAAGAATCCTGCAATATATTGATGGTGGGTATATAACGCTGCTTGTGTAACAAAATCCTTAGAAATAAATGCATATGCCGGTAAAGCATACATATGTTGAGCTACAAGTGAAGTGGCTACACCTAAACACGCTAAAGCTAACCCTAACTGCATATGCAATGAGTTTGTAATTGTTTCAAATAAACCTTTGTGACCCATTCCTATACGATTTTCCGGTGCCCGATGTGCTTCTAGTATTTCTTTTAAGCTATGACCAATAGCAAAATTAGTACGATACATGTGACCGGCAAAAACAAATATAACGCCAATCGCTAAATGATGATGGGCAATATCCGTTAACCACATTGCTTGTGTTTGAGGGTGGAAACCACCTATAAATGTTAAAATTGCTGTTCCGGCCCCTGTACTAGTATTAAAAATTTGTTCCTTCGTATCTGGATTTTCAGCATAAACCGACCAATTCCCGACAAAAAAAGGCAATAAACCGGCAGGATGTGGTAAAGTCGTTAAAAAATTACCCCAATTGACTTGAATGCCACGCGAAGCTGGTATTGCTACATGAACTAAATGACCTGTCCAAGCTATAGAACTAAAACCAAACAAACCCGATAGGTGATGATTTAAACGTGATTCGTTATTTTTAAACCAGGATAAACTGGGACGAAATTTTGGCTGTAAATGTAATTTACCAGCATACAGTAGGAGCGCCGAAAGTCCTAATAAAAATAACGAACTAGTGTATAGTTGTGTGCTAGTACGCATACCTATTGTGTACCACCAATGGTATACACCCGAATAGGCAATATTGCCTGGATAGGCTAATCCACCCTTAGTGAAAGCTTTTAAGGCTGGTTCACCAAAATGTGGGTCCCAAATTGCGTGTGCAATTGGTTTTATTTTTAAAGGATTTTGAATCCACTGTTCAAAATTTCCTTGCCATGCAACATGAAATAAATTGCCGGAAGTCCATAAAAAAATCACTGCTAAATGTCCAAAGTGAGAAGCAAATATTTTTTGGTATAAATTTTCTTCTGTCATATTATCATGAGCTTCAAGATCATGTGCAGTTGCTATACCGTACCAAATTCGCCGTGTTGCGGGATCTTGAGCTAATGCTTGACTAAATTTTGGGAATTTTGTTGCCATAGTATTTTATATTATTATCATTAATACCTTTTTTATTATCCAACTGATATGATTCGTGCATGGAAAAAGGCCCATGTTGTTCCAATGCCGCCTAACAAATATTGTGCCAAACCAACTGCTCGGCCTTGCGTGATACTTAAAGCACGTGGTTGAATTGCGGGTGCAAAATTTAATTTGTTATGTGCCCATAAAATCGACTCAATCAATTCTTGCCAATAACCACGTCCACTAAATAAAAACATTAAACTAAATGCCCATAACCAATGAGCCCCTAAGAAAATTAAACCATAAGCGGACAATGCCGAACCGTATGATTGGATAACTTGAGATGCCTGTGACCAAAGAAAATCTCGCAACCATCCATTAATAGTAATCGAACTTTGTGCAAAATTACCTCCAACAATATGTGAAATAGCCCCATCTGGACTTACAGTACCCCATACATCCGATTGCATTTTCCAACTAAAGTGAAAAAGTACTACTGAAATACAATTATAGTTAAACTAGAGGTTTTGTTACCTTAACCCCCGTCGACAGATCCGGACGTGAGACTTTCACCTCATCCGGCTCCTGCCCAAAATTTTTATATGCGCTTCTTTAACCCCTTAATTCGAGTTTTTTTCAAAACTGCTATGTTTGTATAAAAACTGTAGATTTTTGTATTTACTTTTCCCACCTCTAATATAAGGAGTTATTTAATTGTCGACTTCCGCTATTATTACATATAAGAATCTCGTCTTATCAAATTGACAAAATCCAGTATGCTGATTTATTAATTAGCCTTGTCGTTAATTTCAATTTCCTTTATTAAAAATCCTTTTTTCCCAGTACGAATTATCGCCGTCGAATGGTGACTTATCACCTTTGATTTTTATCCATTTTCTACTTTTTATCCATGCGATAGAAGGTAGCCAATTTTCTTTTAAAGTATTGTTCTTGCCTTTTATTTTTCCATTTAAAACCCAATTGTCCTTATATTTTACGCCATTATAGTAATACTCTTTCCCACTTGGGAAATAACGTTGTTTTACCTCTTTTCGTCCATTTCTCGTATCTCTACGAAAAACCCAAGCACGTAATTTTTGGAAAATTAAATGTGCTAATTTATGAAAACATTTCCTGCATTCTGAATACTTAAAATAATCGGCCCAACCAAATATAGCTGGTCGAAGTAGTGAAATAAGATTATAAGAGGAAGCACTACGATTGTTTTGTATTATATTACGGACTTTTAACAATAAAAGTGCCTGAGAGTTTCTACTCGGATAGACTGTGACCTTAGTTTTGTTTCCCACTCTTATAGTGATAAATGAAAACCCTAAAAAACTGAAACTTTTACTGCTATTGCAAATAAAAGTTGTTTCTTCATCGAGTTTAAGACAAGGTCCCTCCCAAAGCCAGCGAGTAATTTCGGCTTTTGCTTTACGAATGATAGTTTTATCTTTATGAATCACTACAAATTTATTGGCGTAACGTACAAATGCAAGAGAGTGACGTTTTACGTTCACGCTATCCTGATTTACTTTAACAAATTGTAATTTGTTTATACGGCTCCATTTTTTAATATGATTCTCTAATCCGTGTAAAGCAATGTTTAGTAAAAACGGTGAAATAATTTCCCTTCGAGATACACCAATAATATTTTCGAAAGCGTCAGTTCTTTCTAATAAACCTTCTAAGACTCCAACTTTTAACCAGGCTTTAACCTGTCTTTCCATTATTGGTAGTGTATTAAGTTTCGCAACTAAATAATCTTGATTTATTTGGTCAAAACATTTAGTTATATTAGCATTTAATATGTATTTGTGATAATGTTTTTCTGACGAATAATTTCGAAGAACTAAGCGAGTCGATTCTATTGCGTCGTGACAAAACCGTCCCGGCCTGAATCCATAGGAATTTGCATCAAATCGTGCTTCCCACTCTGGCTCAAGAGCTAATAAACAGAGGGCTTGCTTGGCCCTATCTCTTACCTTTATAAGACCATTAGGTCTTTTTTCTGTCTTTCCAAACTTATCAATGTATACCGGTTGGATTGGTAAGACTTTACCATCCAATCTTAATCTTTTTACTAATTTTTCCTTTTGCAAGTCTGTTGTAAATACATCTTTATCTATCCCTAACATCCTTTTGCCTTTGTTTAGCATTGTAACTTGTCTTACAGCAACAAGTTTGGCATCAAAACTGTTTAGGAGACGTTTTTGTAAACATTTAACTTTAGGTATGTTGTTTTCCCTTGAAGCTTTAAAAATTCTTGTTTGATACCGGAATAGTCTAGAATTGATCAAGGACCAATTTAGATTTTTCCACGCTAAAGAGCTCATAATATTATCGTTAGAATTTTTACATAAATAAACTTTGGACCCCATAGGCGTGGGCTTATCCCAATGCTTTGTTATTTCATTAGGCATGCTTTTCCTACAAGTCCCTCACGAAATAGCTAATATGAGCTGGTTGCCCGCCTTAGTCAGGCCTTGCTATCCGCTTTCCACTGTTCCATATTTGAATAGTCATTTCTCTTTTAGAATTGTACATTACACGACCTCTTTTACGTTAAACGTTATCCTGTCAACTAGATTGGACGAATACTAGTTGTTAAAGAGCATTTGTTAATTCGTATCAACAAGCTAACAAATGAAATCAGTCCCGAGAAAATTTCTTAGGGTTTCTACTTATTTTGATATACCATGCTTGAATACATACTTCCAAAGAAGTCAACAATTTATTCATGAGAGAATACTAAGTCCTTTGCTAAACCCTACAATGACACCACCCATTTTTGGTAAGAAACTTAGGCGAGACACAGGCGTCTCGGAGGAATTCAACCTCATTCAAATATAGTTATACTTTTAAGTCTTTCCTAAATCCAAATTAAAAATTCTTAATAAAGATTATTCTAAATTTAATTTAACATTCATGATTTATTTTTGTCATCAAAAATTATTATATACGATAAGATAGATGGAGCTTGGTAATAACTCAAGACCAGTCATATTCGACTGACCATAAGAACGGTGCTAGTGCAATTGCTACCAGTACCAAGATAACCATATTTTACTATATCGAAATCAAATAGGGCAGTTACTCTTAACTCGATTAATGTATCTTCTAATATACTGGTCGCTACCGATTTCCAATAAGGTACCAACCTCGAATTTATATTGAATTAATTATATTAAATAATACGAGTCAAAAATTCTTTAAAACCTCTCCTATATGGTCTCCTTTTTCAGTTAAATAATTAAGTATGACTTTAAAAGTACGATAGATTTATATATTTGGTTATGCAAATTTTATTCTATCAACAGGTCGCACCATCCAAAATAAGCCTAAAAATACACTGTCCCATGCCGAAACTTGACATGTACCACCACGACCAGGACCATCACAAGGGAATCGGAAACCTAAATTTGCCTTGTCAGGAATTAAACGGGAATTACGTGCAAATAGAACCCCTTTCAATAATATTAAAACAGTCACGTGAATTGTAAAAGCATGAATATGATGAACCATAAAATCTGCTGTGCCTAATTTGATTGGCATCATTGCAATTTTTGATCCTATAGCTACGACGTCACCACCAAATGCATAACTGGCCGTTGTTAAGGCGTTTGGGGCGGTCGTGCCTGTTGTTAATGTATGCGTGTTCTGTACCCATTGGGCAAAAATAGGTTGTAGTTGAATAGCTTTGTCTGAAAACATATCTTGTGGACGACCTAATGCACGCATTGTATCGTTATGAATATATAATCCAAAACTATGAAAACCTAAAAATATACAAACCCAATTTAAATGTGAAATAATAGCATCACGATGACGTAAAACTCGGTCTAAAAGGTTATTATAATTTTTTGTCGGATTATAATCACGAACAAGAAAAATACCCGCATGAGCTGCTGCACCAACAATACAGAAAGCTCCAATCCACATATGGTGGGTAAATATACATAATTGCGTAGGGTAATCAGTCGCTAAGTATGGATAAGGAGGCATAGCATACATATGGTGGGCTACAATTATTGTTAAAGAACCTAACATAGCTAGATTAATTGCTAACTGTGCATGCCAAGAGGTCGTTAAAATTTCATAAAGTCCAGTATGCCCTTCACCAGTAAAAGGCCCCTTGTGAGCTTCTAAAATTTCTTTCATACTATGGCCGATACCAAAATTTGTCCGGTACATATGACCAGCGAAAATGAATAAAACAGCAATTGCCAAATGATGATGTGCAACATCACTTAACCATAATCCACCTGTTACAGGGTTTAAACCTCCTTTAAATGTTAGGAAGTCTGCATACTCACCCCAGTTTCCACTAAAAAATGGTACTAACCCTTTTTGAAAACTTGGATATAATTGTGAAATAAGTTCACGGTTAAGTAAAAACTCGTGTGGCAATGGAATTTCTTGGGGAGCAATACCAGCATCTAATAATAAGTTAATTGGTAATGCCACATGAATTTGATGGCCCGCCCATGATAATGAACCAAGACCTAGTAAAACCGATAAATGATGGTTCAACATCGATTCCACATTCTGAAACCATTCTAGTTTCGGTGCGGCTTTATGGTAATGGAACCAACCAGCAAAAACCATTAAACCAGACATAACTAAACCACCAAGGGCTGTCCAATATAATTCGACCTCGCTAGTAATACCTTCTGCTCGCCAAATTTGGAAAAAACCTGAAGTAACTTGCACACCCTGAAAATTGCCGCCTACGTCAGCATTTAAAATTTCTTGTCCTACTATTGGCCATACTACTTGTGTACTAGGTTTAATAGTAGTTGGGTTTGCTAACCAAGCAGAATAATTTGAGAAATATGCGCCATGAAAATGCATACCACTGATCCAAAAGAAGATAATTGCTAATTGGCCAAAATGCGCACTAAAAATCTTGCGCGAAATATCTTCTAAAGAGTTTGTTTGACTATCAAAATCATGAGCATCTGCGTGTAAATTCCAAATCCATGTTGTTGTCTTTGGACCTTTAGCAAGTGTACGTGAAAAATGGCCTGGTTTGGCCCACTTTTCAAAACTTGTGTCTGTTACATTGCGATCAACTATGATTTTTACTTTTTTTATTTCGCGTTCTTTAGAACTAACTGTCATATGTATATATTTTATAAAGAACTAAAGTTAGAAACTCTCATATTATTTAAATTGATCCAATGTATATAAACCAGAGACTAATTTTAAAATGAGTTTTCGTATATAATTATAAATAAAAAAAAACTCTTTGGCGTTTTTTTTTATTTATAAAACAATCTTAGATATATATATATATTAAAAAGTTATTAATTAGGCAGTAGTAAGTAGATAAAAACAAATATAACGCCTAATTTTATAGAGTTAAAAACTAAGCTATAAAATAAAAAATTTCGATAAATACTAACTAAACCTACCTTCGCTAACTTTAGACTGATCTGCAAACTAGAAAAGTCCCGAGAATCTACTTTTCATACAAACATGGCGTATAATTATGTTACTAAACTTAAAATATCTTTGACTAAAAAATATCTCTTTCTTCAAATCAGAAATATAGTATAATAAATAAAAAGAAGAGAGCACTATGTCAGGTGGTTCCACTGGAGAACGTCCTTTTTCTGATATTATAACAAGCGTGAGGTATTGGATCATCCATAGCATTACGATACCATCATTATTTATTTCTGGATGGTTACTAATTGCAACCGGATTAGCTTATGATGTCTTTGGTACCCCACGTCCAAATGAATATTTCTCCCAAGATCGCCAACAAATTCCTTTAGTTAATGATCGTTTTAGCGCAAAGCAAGAATTGGAAGATTTGACAAAAGGTTTATAATAGCTACGTAATGGACAATTTTTTTCTATGATTAAGATCTTAAATCAACCAGTCGCTTACCCAATCTTTACTTTTAGATGGTTAGCTATTCATGGATTAGCCGTGCCAACAGTATTCTTCTTAGGGGCAATTACTTCAATGCAATTTATTCAAAGATAGGGGGAAATTATAGTGACGGGACCGAACCCAAATAGATTACCGGTTGAGTTAAACCGGACTTCTTTATACTTTGGTTTACTTTTAATCTTTGTATTAGCTGTATTATTTTCTAGTTATTTCTTTAATTAAATTTTTTTTAATTTAAATAACTTTTAATTCAACAGACACTAAACCTTAAATCAATTTTTTATGTGAAAAAAATAAAATTAGCAATAAGAGTAAAAAGATGGTTACGACAGGTCGAATTCCGCTATGGATAATAGCGTTAGTTGGTGGGTTAGCTGTAATTACTGTACTTTCCGTATTTATTTATGGCGCATACTCAGGATTAGGTTCATCACTTTAAGAATTATAGATAAAACGTATAGGATGTTTTTAATTTTGTCAATTAAAGTAGAATAATAGTATAGGTTAGGAAGAAATAATACATAAATTTATATTTTTCTATCTAAAAGAATAAGTTGAGAAATGTGAATCTGTATAATAATAATCATCAATGTCAATAAAATTAAGAAGTGAGTTTTTTAAAATTACTAAGAAAATTAAATAAACAAAATATTAAAATAAAATAAAGCTTGATACGCACTAGGAAAAATGGTATAATTAAGAGCAGAGTATTTAAGTAAAGAATTTCTAAAGTACAAAGCAAAAATCTGTAGCCTATAAACAGCGCAGATTTTTGCTTTCTAGATTAAGATTATTTTAAATAAATAATAACAAGAACATTTTATTTTCGCAAAGCCTAACTAGACACTTATGAGTCGGTGCCCGAGTGGTTAAAGGGGGCGGATTGTAAATCCGTTGGTATTACCTACGTTGGTTCAAATCCAACTCGACTCAATATTATGAAGATGCGATTTTAACATTTGGCGGTGTTATAACACCAAACATTTCCGACGTACTTTTGCCGGGTTTTACCATTGGGTAACAATTTTCTTCTTTAGTAATTTGACAATCAATAAAACAAGGGCCTGGTGTTAAAATTTCATCTAATAACTCCTGTTTAATATCAATCCTATCGTTCGGAGCAATCATTTTGCCTCGAATTCCATAAGAATTCGCTAATTGTACAAAATCAGGCATACCAGCTTGCATACTCGAATGAGAATAGCGTTTTCCATAAAATGACTCTTGCCATTGACGTACCATACCTTGCCATCGATTATTCAATAAGAGAATTTTGATGGGTAATTGATATTGTGAAATCGTACCAAGTTCCTGGATATTCATTTGAATACTCGCATCTCCCGTAATAGAGATTACTAGTTTATTAGGAAATGCCATTTGATTTCCAATAGCTGCTGGAAGACCGTAACCCATTGTTCCTAAACCTGCACTAGAGGACCATTTACGAGGCTGACACTTTAAAAATTGAGCAGACCACATTTGATGTTGTCCTACATCCGTAGTTATTAAGGCAGTTGGAGCAACATTATTCAAAATATTCAAAATGCGTTGAGGAGAGAAAACTTCTTGGCTACTATCATTTAAATTCGGAATTACTAAAGGATGTGTTTGCTTCCACTCGAGTATTTGCGTACGCCATTTTAAAGTATTCTTTAACATAGCATTATTTCCTCGTTTTTTAATAATTTTTATTAGTTCAGCAAGAATTTTTTTAATATCACCAATTAAAAATAGGTTAGGCTTTTTATTTTTTCCAATTTCCGCGGGATCAATATCTATATGAATCGTTTGAGACTCTGGTGCAAATTCCGAAAGCTTTCCCGTTACACGATCATCAAATCGAGCTCCAATAGCAATTAATAAATCACATTGACTAACAGAAAAATTAGCATAGGCTGTCCCATGCATACCTAACATTCCAAGAGATAACGAATTATTCTCATCAAACGCCCCTTTTCCCATTAAAGTAGTTGTTACTGGAATTTGGAAATAATTAGATAATACGGAAGTCTCTTCGAATGCATTACTACTAACGGCACCACCACCAACATAGAGTAAAGGGCACTTAGCCTGTGCAATCTTATCTAAAATTAAATTTAATTGGTATTTTGGACTCCGATAAAGATATCGAGGAACTTTATAACGAATTATCGACTTTTCATTCAGACGAGTTCCGGAGGTAAAAAATTCTTCTCCCCCTAAATTTTTTGGAATATCAATTAGTACTGGACCAGGACGACCGTTTTGAGCAATATAAAAAGCTTCACTAATAATACGACTGATAGTAGTAACATCAGAAACTAAATATGAATGCTTAACGATAGGTAAAGTTATTCCGAAGATATCCGTTTCTTGAAAAGCATCAGTTCCAAGAAATGAACTACCGACTTGTCCAGTAATAACAACTAATGGGATAGAATCCATTTGTGCTGTTGCAATTCCTGTGACTAAATTAGTCGCCCCTGGACCAGAAGTAGCAAAACAAACACCCGCTTTACCAGTTACGCGTGCATATCCATCGGCTGCATGTGCCGCTCCTTGTTCATGACGAACTAATATATGCTTGAGTAGATTTTTTTGCTCCCAACGGTATAGTTCATCGTAAATTGGCAGTATTGCACCTCCAGGATAACCAAAAATATATTTAGTTCCATTTCTTACTAAACTATCGATTAATGAAAAAGCTCCGGTATGTTTTATTTTATCTTTCATATTATAAATTAAGCATATTTTCTAATGTTATAATTATACACGAAATAATTAAAGTACTTCCAATTAAAATTATTACCCACCCAAACTCCATTCGCAATAAATTTTTAAAAGGATAAATTAAAAAAGTTAAAAAACCAAAAATTACACTTATAAAAAATCGTGGATAACGTGAAATATTGTCCCAAAAATTTAGCATCTCTATTTGATTAGTTATAATAGCTTAATAAATAGTAGGCAGGATTTTATCCAATATAAAAATATTCTTAGTTTTTATTTGAATTTCACTAATTTTTTAAAAATAATAAATAAAAACATATATATATGCATAGGTTAAGGAATATTAAGAATACCTTAACCTCTATATGAAAATAGATGCGCATTAATAATATATTTTACCACCGCCCCATTTTTCAGCTATTATCTTCGGTTGTAATAGAATATGCCCGGCGATAGCATATAAATCATCTTCAGTCAATGCACGCATCTTTGGAAAAATGTCGGCACTTAGAATACTTGGATGAATTTCAGCAATTGATTCTAAACCATCATATGAAGTTGGGTTTTTCATGTAATCGATCAAACTTTCAATATTACCTCGAGAAGGTGTTGCATTATTTAATGCATCACTATCTAGACCGATATTAGGGTTCGTTTTCGTAATTCCGCCAGTATGGCAAGTACTACACGTCGCATTAAATAAACGTTTACCTCGCTTCACCTGTTCCGGTGTTAAAACTACTGTTTTACCACTTCCATCTAATGCAATTGTTCGCGATGCCTCATCTAATTCAATTGCGAATGCAACTGTTGGATTGAGCAGCACAAAAACACCAAAAAAAAGACTGTATAGAAACGATTTTAAATATCCACGTAACATAATCGGCAATTTTAAATTTTAAATAAAAGAATTCGAATTAAAAATATTAAGATTTTTTAAATATTATTTAGGCAAAACCTATTCGATCGCACTTAGTTTCATTTAATATATTATAACTAACAATGAAAAAGTGCGAGACGATTGTGTATAAAATATCATTAATTATATTTTATAAACGGTATAATCTAACACATATAGTAAACTTAGTAAGATTTACTTAAATTTTACCTATTCCCGAACAATACGGTCATTACTACCAACAACAGCTAGTGCGAATAAAATTGCCCCTATGACAATTGCCCCTGCCAATAAACTAAAAATAAAATTTGATAAAGATGGTGTCATTCTTATGATTGAATAATTAAATTAAAATCGATTGCCAAATGCGTCAAGTATTATAATACTAGTCACAAGACTATCTAATTTATCTAATAAATAAAATGCAAATAGTAATCCTAGATCTACCCCACCAACAGTTGGCATAATCCCTACAAATCGATTAACATAAAGTGAAGTAAATTCATACGTTGCTTGTACCCAACCTTCATCCATCGGAGTTATACCAAAGAATGGAAGGTTGAAACGCAAGAATAGTAACACATGCATTATTCTGAAACTATCTGCAACAGCAAATCGCCAGTAAGATACCGTCGCGGCTTGCTTTGATGTTGGAAATTCCCAAATCCAGAATGGATTAATAAATACCATATGTTTACCTCCTTGAGTTACATAATACTCAACGACTGGTAATTTCTCATACACAAATGATGAGACATCTGTTGAAACGGACTTTGAAATAGTGTTAGCCAACCCGTAAAGATCCATTTTTTTCGTATAATATAATTAAATTTTTATAAACTAAATCTTTGGGCCAAAAGTTGTCCATTGTAAATCAATACTATCAAGTATCAAAGATGAATTATAAATTTGTAAAATAATTAATAGAAACACCAAAAAAAGTGCCATTACAAATCCCATTAAAGGAGTTGTTCCCCAACCTGGTGCAGCTCGTCCCGGCTCTGAATTTAACGGACGTAACATTTCTCCTAACCTAGTTCTTAAAGCCATAATTATGTTATTAATATATATATATATTATCTATTGTAAATGCTTAGTAAATAACATTATACGCAATATGTCTATTAAATTCGAAATTAATTATGATATAAAAATTATATTTTTATATCATAATACTAACATATTTAACAAAAAAGCAAGAGAATCACTACAAAAATTAATAATAATATATTTGAATTCTAACACATTTTAAAATATCATCTTTGGTATACTTATACACAGACATAATAATTTAAACTAATATTATCAAATATAATCTAACTACTAAATACAAAATTAATTTATAAAACTATGGAAGGAGCATATATTTTAGTTATTTTTATAGTAAATGTATTAATGGGTGTAACGTTCTACTCAACATATTTAGCTTTTGGTCCTAGCTCACAAAATTTACGCGATCCATTTGAAGAACATGAGGATTAAATACTCAAATAAAACTTTTTACCAAACAAATTGGTTTTCGCCCTATTGAAATTCTAATAGGGCGAGATAATTTTTAAAATCTTATTTTTTAATAATTTTTGGTGTTTCACGGAAGAAAACAGCGAAGAATAAAACCATTAATGTTCCAACTAATAAAAACGTATAAACAAGAGCTTCCATAATTGTTTTTTTATTTTATTCTTTCCAAATAATTGTTAAATTTAATAGACACAATTTAAACAGCACCTTGCTTACGGGCAGTAGTTTCATCACCTAATTTTTGGAACGCACCAAATTCTACTTGTTCTGTTACTTCCGCACCAATGCCAGTAAATACATCTCGGAATAATGTACGCGAACCATGCCATAAATGCCCAAAAAAGAATAACAATGCAAAATTTAAATGGCCAAATGTGTACCAACCACGTGGACTGCTACGGAATACACCATCTGATTCTAAGCTTGTTCGATCAAACTCAAAAACTTCACCTAATTGAGCTTTTCGAGCAAATTTCTTAACTGTAGGAGCATCTTTAAAAGATTGACCATTCAATTTTCCGCCATAAAAATTAACTGAAACACCGACTTGCTCAATACTATATTTTGATTCGGCACGACGGAATGGAATATCCGCTCGAATTACCCCATCCTTATCGATTAGAATAACCGGGAATGTTTCAAAAAACGCTGGCATTCGTCGAACAGTTAACTCACGCCCTTCACGGTCTTTAAATACTGGATGTCCTACCCAAGCCTCTGCTATACCATCACCTTTATTCATTGGACCGGCCCTAAATAAACCACCTTTTGCGGGATTATTACCAATGTAGTCATAAAAAGCTAACTTGTCTGGAATCCGAGACCACGCATTACTCTCGGAAAGGCCGGCATTTAAAGATTCTTCAATTTGACGTTCAATCTCTTGTTGAAAATAACCACTATCCCACTGGTATCGAGTTGGACCAAATAATTCAATAGGAGTTGTCGTACAACCATACCACATTGTACCTGAAGTTATAAAAGCAGCAAAAAATACTGCTGATATACTGCTTGATAAAACTGTTTCAATATTTCCCATTCGCAGGGCGCGATATAAACGAATCGGGGGACGGACAACTATATGAAAAATCCCTGCTAAGATACCAAAAGCTCCGGCCGCAATATGATGCGATGCAACACCACCCGGGTTAAATGGGTTAAATCCTTCTGGACCCCAAGCCGGAGCAACACCCGCAACTTTTCCAGTAATACCATAAGCATCCGAAACCCAAATTCCCGGGCCAAAAATACCTGTTACGTGAAAAGCGCCAAAACCAAAACATAACAAACCTGCTAATAATAAATGAACACCAAAAACTTTTGGTAAATCAATGGCAGGTTTTTGTTCTTCAGGCTCACGAAATAATTCTAAGTTCGGTAAGCTACCTAAGTTACCTAAGGAAGCTCCCTTTCAAAACCGTACTTGAACCTTTCAGCTCATACGGCTCCTCCATATCTCAAACGAGACTTCTGTCCACATATAGATTCTCGATAAAACTCAAGATGGTACTTTACCAGCCTAGTTTTTCACCTGGCTGAAGTTTATTCTGTCATATCATCGCTGTGACAACCGGTTTAGTATACTTAAAATAATACGCACCTTCTCACCAGCAATCTGGTACACCCACCACCCCCATTAAAAGACTACTCTCATCTATATATTTTGATAAACTCTTTTGGAGTACCGTCTCAGACTTGAACAGCGGTCAGGGGTTATAAAAACCCATTTATAGCCTTCAAATTTGTAAAAATAGTTCTTAATAACCCACTTTTTGCTTTTTGATGGATGCCTATTACAAGCGTATCGCAAAAGCCTATAAAATAGACGTTCATCACAGTAATGGAATATAGTAATATTATCCGTAAATGCATAGTAATTTGTCCAATCATGAATTATTGAGTTTAGTGCTACAATTAACTCTACTTGCGGACGCTTTTCCATTCTCTTAATAATGTCTCTGACGTTGCGAATATGCTGTTTAACTTTATATTTATCCGGTTTCTGACTTAAAGAGTATCGCAGAGATGAGCTTTTGTGTTGATCAGTAACACAAGTTACTGTACCAACCCTACCTTTTTTGTGAGAAAAATAAAATCCTAAAAAAGTAAAGCCAACATCGTTATCGTTATGGTTATAAAGCGTATGTCGGATAGATGCTTTGCATTTAGAAATCTCAAAACCTAATAAGAACAGCCACTTTTTAACTTCTATTACTACTTTTTCAAGTGCCTCAAGGTAAGGATAAAGTATCACGAACTGATTAGCATATCTTACAACCAACCCATTTGACACAGCAAATGTTTTTGAAAACTCTTTATTTTTCGAACATTTTGCTAGACATTTTCCAACATATTCTTCTAACCCATGTAATGCCACATTTACCAGAAAGGGAGAGATGGATACACTCAAAGATGGTCCGGCGAGGTTAGATTTACTACCTCTTTCGAATTTCATTTCAGATTTTAACCAAGAATGAATTTGTTTTCTAAATAATGGAATTGTATTTAGCTTATTTAACAGTGGATTATGTGCAATAGTCGGGAAACGACTACCAATGTTTACATCAAACACATATTTAGCTTTTTTTTTAAGAGATCGACAAATCGCTGCTCTTGCATCCTGACAGGACCTTCCTGGCCGAAAGCCATAACTATTAGGTTCAAATCTAGCTTCCCATTCTGGCTCGAGGGCCATTAGGAGAAGAAATTGTTTTGCTCTATCAACCATAGTTGGTATGCCAAGGGATACTTGTATTCTATCGGGTTTAGGACTAAAAACCTTACAAAGGTAATCCGTTTTTCCATCAATTTCAATCTCGATAACAAGGTCGATACACTGGGCCGGTGTCAAGTATGAAATCCCATCCATTCTCTTAATTCTTTTACCTCGAGTAATCTTATTTACTTGCCGCACTGCAATAAATTTAGCTGGGGTCAATCCTACAAGTACTTTTTGTAAAGTCCGGACACTTCTTGAATCATTTCGAACACTCGCATCGTAAATTCTTTCCTGAATCTCGCGTATTTGCCGATTGAATTTATTCCATGGTAGTCTACGCCATTGCTCTTCTTTAGTGAAATTAAGTGTATAGCACATTTTAAATTCAATAGTTCATTTAGATTTGATATGGCGTGTATGCTCAATAAGAGGATTAACATTCTTATGACTACTAGCCCTGCTAGTGAGGTACACAATCCTACCTACATTTCTCATTTTGTCCCATGTTTGGGTACAATACCTCTAGATCAACCAAGAGGAAGACAATGTATTTCTTCAAGTTCCATGTATGCTAATTATGAGGTGATAGGTTGATGCTTTGACACGCCTCACCCAGATAGATCTACTACATTGGGATTCTTGTAATAGGGGTATGGTAGGATTCATATATTTAGGACAAGGGTCAGATATGAACAATTGTCCCTTCGTTCGGGAATTACGTGCTTTTACTCCACATCTTCTCTTAGCAGATAACCTTCACGCCTCTGATCTCGCCCAAATCGGATATCAACTTACTAATAATTTTTCAACATGTTCATTACCTTTTCATGGACTTTAAAACGGGGCTTCACCAATTTATCTGAATTATTCCACATAAACCAATGCCCGATTGATCTCTCATCGTCTATCACGACGGATGGGTATTTCACCCATAATCATACCATAGTTCCACTTACACCTTTGTGATGGGTGTTCATGGGCGTATCTAGTTAACAATACACAACTTGTCGCACATCCCAGTAAACCCAATGCCAAATAGCCGCTAAAAAACATAATCCTGATAAAATAATATGTGTTAATGCGACCCCTTCATAACTCCAAAGACCGGGAGATGAGACACTTTCACCAGTAATACTCCAGCCTCCCCATGAATCTGTAATTCCTAATCGGGTCATAAATGGCATAACGTACATACCTTGGCGCCACATAGGGTTTAATACTGGATCAGAAGGATCGAAAATTGCTAGTTCATACAATGCCATTGAACCTGCCCAGCCAGCTACAAGAGCAGTATGCATTAAATGTACGGCAATCAAACGTCCCGGATCATTAAGAACAACTGTATGGACACGATACCAAGGTAAAGCCATTTATATAAATATCTTATCTTTTATACTATTCTTCTTACACTACCACAGTTATGTTCACATAATTAATAATATAATATGTTTTCATTGTATATCAAAAACACCATCATTGCTACTAAGTTCTTTAATGACGATTTAAAATTATGTAACAATGTCTACTAAAACACCTGCAGGAATAGCAATTCTAAGAAAAGAATCCGACGTCCCAACCTGGTTTTTTGGTATATAAATATCTAATAAACATCTGTACTCAGAGATTTCAAAATGCTCTCGCGATTTTTTATATACATGTGGAGAATTTAAAACACAATAATAATGCTTTGAAGTCGGTAAACGAATCAGCCCTGTTATTTTCCCACCTATATTTTTTATTGAGTCTGCGAGATTAGAATAAGCAATATGTAATAACTCTGAATCAAACGAATGAAATTTAACTCGAGTTAATGTATAAAGATTTGATTGTGACTTAAAATCTATTTTATTGTTAGCGATGCTCATTTTTAATTTTATAATTAATTAAGAATTTTTGAAACAACACCTGCACCAATAGTTCGGCCACCTTCACGAATCGCGAAACGCATGCCCTCTTCAATGGCTATTGCTGAAATTAATTCCGCTGTCATTTTGATACGATCGCCTGGCATTACCATTTCTACTGCATTGCCATCATCCGCTGTAAACTGTTTAATATTTCCCGTAACATCCGTGGTACGAACATAAAATTGAGGACGATAACCTGTAAAGAATGGAGTATGGCGTCCACCTTCTTCTTTCGTTAGAATATAAACTTCTGCTTCAAATTCCGTATGAGGAGTAATTGTTCCTGGTTGAGCTAAAACCATACCACGTTGAATTTCGGATTTTTGAATACCTCTCATTAATAATCCTACATTATCTCCAGCAAACCCTTCTTCTAATGTTTTTTGAAACATTTCAATACCAGTTACTGTTGTTTGACGTGTCTCGCCTAACCCTACAATTTCAATTGTATCACCAATTTTAATAATACCTCGTTCAATTCGGCCAGTTGCTACAGTACCACGACCAGTAATCGAAAACGCATCCTCTACAGCCATTAAGAAAGTTTTTTCCGTATCCCGTTCGGGCGTTGGGATATAGTCATCTACAGCATCCATCAAAGCATAAATTTTATCGGTCCATTTATTATCACCACGCTCACCACTACTACCACTGTTTAGTGCTTCAATAGCCATTAGAGCTGAACCGGCAATACAAGGTATATCATCTCCAGGAAAATCGTATTTTGATAAAAGTTCACGAACTTCTAATTCGACCAATTCTAGCAATTCTTCATCATCTACCTGGTCTTCTTTATTTAAAAAAACAACGATATGCGGAACACCAACTTGTTTTGATAATAAAATATGTTCTCGAGTCTGTGGCATTGGGCCATCGGCTGCAGAACAAACTAATATAGCTCCATCCATTTGTGCAGCACCAGTAATCATATTTTTTACATAATCTGCATGGCCAGGACAATCAACATGAGCATAGTGTCGTTTTTCAGTTTCATATTCAACGTGTGCGGTATTAATTGTAATACCACGAGCTCTCTCTTCAGGAGCAGCATCAATATCTTCATAATTTTTTGCAGCACCACCAGTCGCAACCGCTAATGTCATAGTGATTGCAGCTGTTAATGTCGTTTTTCCATGGTCTACATGGCCAATTGTCCCAATATTAATATGTGGCTTATTACGTTCAAATTTTTCTCGAGCCATTTTATTTATTTACTAATTTTATTACTTTTGCTGAACTAAAAGGCATAATAGAAATTAATTAACGAAAATTTCAGTCCTTACTTATATCAAACTTTTAAGAACGAAAATGCGCAAAAGCTTTATTAGCTTCGGCCATTTTATAAATTTCTTGTTTCTTACGTATAGCTTCTCCAGAATTATTTGAAGCATCAATTAATTCATTAGCTAATTTCAGAGCGATCTTTTTACCCGAACGATTTTTTGCCGATTTTACCAGCCAGCGTAACGCTAAATTTGTGCCGCGAAAACTCGTTACTTCTACTGGAATTTGATATGTTGTACCACCAAAACGACGAGCTTTGACCTCTACATTAGGTATTACATTTTTTACTGCCTGTTCAAAAATTTCAACGGGATCCGCATTTAAACGATATGCAATCATCTCTAATGTGTCACATACTATACGTTGTGCTTGAGTTTTTCTTCCGTCTTTAATTAGTCGTGTTAATAACATACTAATTAAATAATTATTATAAATTGGGTTTGGTAACAAAAATTGTTTTTTAATAACTTCTCTTCGTGACATAAAACTAAATTTAACTAAATAATTTCTCAAAGGAGTAATTTTTAACCCTTATCTTTCTTTGCTCCATATTTTGATCGACCTTGGCAACGATTTTTTACGGCGCTGCTATCTAAAGCACCCCTTATAACATGATAACGAACACCAGGCAAATCCTTAACACGCCCTCCCCTAATTAATACAGAAGCGTGTTCTTGTAATTCATGACCAATACCGGGTATATAAGCAGTAACTTCAAAACCCGAAGTTAAACGAACACGTGCCACTTTACGGGTTGCCGAATTCGGTTTTTTAGGTGTAGTTGTATATACCCGAAGGCATATACCACGTCTTTGTGGACAATTCTGTAGTGCCGGCGACTTTGTCTTTTTTTTTATAGTTTTTCGACTACTCCGAACTAATTGTTGTATAGTTGGCATAATATTATAAATAATCTTTATTCTTTATTGGTATTTAGTTTATATTTTTTCATAAACCTATCTACACGTCCTTCGGTGTCTAATAATTTCTTTGAACCAGTAAAATAAGGATGATTGCCTGACCAAATATCAACATTCAATTCAGGTTTTGTCGAAGCAACCGTATAAACTAATTTACCATCACAATAGACAGAACATTCTTCATACCATTTTGGATGAATATCTTTTTTTGGCATATTATCAAATCCTTTACTAAATAAAATATTCTAATTAACGTTTTGAATATTGAGAAGCTTTTCTAGCTTTTTTCAAACCATATTTTTTACGCTCAACACTACGTGCGTCACGACGTAATAAACCAGCCATTTTCAAAGTTAAACGATAATCCGGATTAATACTACATAAAGCACGTGATAATCCTAATGCAATAGCTTGGGTTTGTCCTGTAATACCACCCCCACGTGTTTTAATAACAATTTTATAGGTATTTTGTAAATTTAGTAATAAAAGTGGTAAATTTACATAATATAAATAGGTCGCATTAAATTGTAAAAAAACATTAACATAGTAACCATTAATGCTTATTTCTGGTTTTTCGCCCGAACTTGGCTTATATAAATTAACAATTGCAACAGCTGTTTTTCTACGTCCTATACCAGTCACAACAGACTTATTTTTCATAAACATCAACGATCTTAAATAACTATAGTTGGATTTTGCGAAACATGTGGATGAATTTTGCCGCGGTAAACTTTTAAATTTCGAAACTGATTACGGCCTAATGAGCCTTTTGGTAACATCCCCTTTACTGTTTTTTCTAAAATTCTTTCCGGAATGCGGTTTTGCAATTGTGCCCATGTTTCCGTTTTTAAACCGCCAGGACGGCCAGAATGGCGCCTATAAATCTTTTGGGTCGATTTTTTCCCCGTAACACAAATAGCTTCTACATTTATAACGATTACATTATCTCCACAATTTACATAAGGGACATAGGTTGATTTATGCCTACCACTAATAAGTTTTGCAATTACAGTTGCTAAACGACCAAGAGTTTTATCTTTTGCGTCAATTAGATACCATTTTTTTGTATCAATATTTGTAATTGATTGTGACGTACTGCTAGTATTCATATTTATTTATTACTTTAAACGTATATCAAATCGATCTTTAAGTTTTTGAGCAACTTCATCCGCGGATTTTTGCCCAAAGTTTTTTATTTCTTTTAATTCTTTAATCGAATATTGCTTCAAATCTTCAATTGTACGTATATTTATAGTGCGTAAACAATTATATGCCCTAATTGACAATTGCAATTCTTCTATACGTGTTTCATGTGCAGAATTAACTTCTATTGGTTCTAAAATTTTTGGTTCACAAACAGTTAACGACCCAAATAAATTTTGTAGAATTTGTGCTGCTTCCATTAATGCTTCACTAGGCGTTAAAGTACCGTAAGTTGTGATCTCTAACTCTAAATTTTCAACAAATTTGTTATCAAAACGATCGACATCAACTATATTATAACTGACATTTTTTACAGGTGTAAAAATAGTATCAAGACTCAAAAAATCACTAGTTTGACGTTGCATATTATCTGTTAAAAGGCGATACCCCTTCCCAGATTCAATTTTTACCTCAAACTTTAATTCAGCTTGCTCTAAAATTGTAGCAATATATTGTTTAGAATTAACTATCTTTAGCCCATTCATTAGCGGAATATCACCAGCTGTAACTAAATGTGGACCTGCCACATTTAAAGAAGTGTAGTAGGGAGACTCTAGGAGTCCTTTGAATTTAACCAATTTAAAATTTAGCAAAAGTTCTAAAATATCTTCACGTACGCCGGGAATTGTTCCGTACTCATTGTTTATGCCATTAATACGGACCGAAGTAATCGCGGTCCCCGTTAAATCGGTTAATAGAATGCGTCGAAGCGTATTACCAATAGTAATACCATAAGACGGTTCTAAATTTTTTAAACAAAAACGTGTAGTTTGTTCACCATTTTCATTTGAAAAGGACTCAATTTTTTCGAACTGATATTCTTGCATAGTGTTATAAAAAATCTATACACGCCGACGTTTTGGTGGACGGCATCCATTATACGGGATAGATGTTATATCCCTTATTGAAACTACATTAAGACCTATGGCTCCTAAAGCTCGAACCGAAGTTTCTCGACCAGAACCCTGTCCTTTGACCAACACTTCAACTCTCTTTAATCCTTGATCCATAGCTGCTAATGCAGCTTTTTCGGATGCCGATTGAGCAGCAAAGGGAGTCCCCTTTCGTGCGCCTTTAAATCCAACACTACCAGCGGAAGCCCAGGCAATGGTATTACCGATATCATCAGTAATAGTAATAATCGTATTGTTAAATGTTGAATTAATATGTACAATCCCAAATGGAATATTTTTTTTCTTTTTTTTTACTCTTGATTGTTTAGTTTTTAGTACCATAAGAAATATTTATTAGTTTGGATTTAATAAAGTGAGCGTGAACGACGGCTAGTGCGTGAATTTGTGCGGGTCCGTTGTCCACGAACCGGTAAATGTTGGCGATGTCGACGCCCGCGAACACTATTTATTTGTGATAAACGTACAATATTTTGTTTTACCCAACGACGTAAATCATCTTCTACCTTGTAGTTATTCTCGATAAATTCTCGTAGAATACTTAATTGTACATCATTAAGCGAATTCATTCTTGTACTAGGATCGATTTTGGCTTTAGCCAAAATTAAACGAGACGAAGTTATCCCAATACCATAAATTCCTGTTAATGCATACTCGACTCTTTTTGAATCTGCTAAATCTACACCAGCAATACGAACCATTTTTTTATTTGCTCCTTTATAATAAAGTCTGTTACTAACCTTGGCGTTGCTTATGTTTTGGGTTTGAACAAATAACACGAACTATACCAAAACGACGGATTATACGGCACTTAGGACACATTTTTTTAACTGATGGTCGAACTTTCATATCTTATAAGCTTTACTTAATAATTATTAAATGTGGGCCTATTTATATAACCTGTTTATCTTCATAGGATTCCACAATCTTAAAAGTTTGGATTTCAGTCGCTAAATCAATTGCTACACCAACTAAAATAAACAGTGATGTGACACTAAGTCCTTTTAAACTAGATAAAATAGGACTTAAATAAACCAGTAGACTAGGTATATAAACTGAGGATGCCAATAAAAAACCTCCCAACACAGCCAGCCGATTTAATGTTTCACGCAAAAATTGTATAGTTGCGAAACCGGGAGGTACTTGTTTGATTGTATATGATAATCTTTTCAGATAGTTAGAAATATCTGTTGGCTTAATTGCTAATTGTGTTGCATAATAACTAAAATACATTATTGCTAAAAAATACACACCTAAATAGATTGTGTTAAAGCTTTGGTTTTGAATTAAATTGCTGGAAAATTGGTTGATAAGTGTAGAAACCCCATTCAAAGCGGTGGACGCAAAAATTAATGGCATAATGCCGCTTGGGTTAAGACGTAGAGGTAAATTTTTTTCGGTAACGATAGAATTTTTATAGAAAGATGTAACAGACACTAATGGAATTTGTCTTCGAGCACTTTGAACAATAAGAATCCCACCTATCCCGATAAGAAATAGAATTACAAAAAATAACTGTAAAAATATTGTATCTAACGATTTGAAAATTTGCCAAACCATCGGTAAAGATGAACTTATATTAACCAAAATAAGTAGCGAAGGCCCATTTCCCACGCCATATTCTGAAATTATTTCACTTATCCATAAAGTTATTAATGCGCCCGTTGCTAAGATTATTGCTATTTGAATAGCTTTTAAAATAGTCCAGCCAAACAAAAACGGTTTTAAATAAAATGCTATTAATATTCCGTATTGAAAAGCAATTATAAAAGTAAGGTAGCGTGTAATTCGTAAAATTTTTTGGCGACCGATTTCACCTTCTTGCTCTTGCAACCGTTTTAAGGGCGGAATAACAGCTATTAAAAATTGGATAATGATAGCCGCATTAATATTAGGTAAAATACCTAATGTAAATGGACCTAGTAAAAAAAAACTTCCTTGGGAGAAACCGCTCAAAAAATTTAGAATCTGACTATTTTTTAACTCTAAATAAAGATAATTTTGGTCGATTCCAGGAATTGGAATAAAAATAGTAGATCGAATAAAAACAATACTAAGTAAAGTTACAACAATTCTAGTAATAAAAATTTTCCGTGTTACTAAGAAACGTACACTTTGTTTATTCATAGCAATTTTATTTTATTTCACAAACCATGCAAAATTTTACTTTACTCGCTTTAAACTTTTTAACGCAAAAATAGCAGCACGGGCGTTATTTAATAAATTATTCGATCCTAATTGTTTGGCCAAAATATTTTTAATACCTGCAGTTTCTAATAAAATACGTACCGAACCACCGGCAACTACGCCAGTACCAGCACGAGTAGGTTTTATGATAACATTTGATGCACCGTACTGTCCTAAAATTGGATGTGCGATACTAAAATTCTTAGTTAGAGAAATACGAATTAGATTGCGTTTGCCATCGCTAGTAGCTTTTTTTACGGCCTCTAGTACATCATTAGCTTTTCCAACACCTACACCAACCCGACCGCTTTCATTACCAACGATTACTAAAGCTCCGAAACGTAATTTTTTACCTCCTTTTACAACTTTTGTAATTCGTTTAACCTTTACAATTTTATGGACCCATTTTAAAGTTGAGAGTCTTTTCCATCTTTTACGGCTAGGTTTACGAGAAGTTCTTACTTTACGTACTTCTGTCATATAAACTTAATTAACATATATATATACTTCAAATTTCGTTATTCGTCTAACTTTAGTCATTCTACCAAGTATTGTTTAGATAATTTCCTTAATAATATCTTTACTAAAAAATCATTTTCGAAAAGGTAATTTACGAATAATTTCGCCTAATGACTTCTCTAAGAATTTTAACACTTTTATTCAATAACAAAATACATAAAAATTAGATTCAACGAAAAGCTGGTGAAGAGATTTGAACTCCCGGCCATCTGATTACAAATCAGATGCTCTACCACTGAGCTACACCAGCTTAATATTATTATCGCATATATATTTCAAGTTTGCTAGAGTCAAATTAAATGAATCTATACACCTGCAATCAAAATATAATCAAATGTTACAGGATCATTTAAAACTAAACTCGCCAACATTTTTCGGTTTAAAGAAATTTTTTGCTGTTTGAACTGACCGGTAACTTGACTATAAGTTTTTCCATGGCGCCTTACTTGATTATTAATACATGCAATCCAACGTCGACGTTGAATTCGTTTCAAAAGTTTTCGACTAGTATATGAGTAACGTTTTGCCTTGAATACTTGTTGCCGTGCGGTACGAAAAAGATTTGAGTGAGCACCACGATAGCCTTTTGCTAACTTTAGTACCGTTTTTCTACGTTTCCGAGCTACAGAACCACGTTTAATTCGGACCATAATTTAATTTTCTAAATATTTTTAATAAAAAAGCAGCATACCTTTTATAGTTTTTAAATCACTTCTACAAACAACACCTGCTGTTTGTATATGTCTTTTTTGTTTCTGTGATTTTTTTTCTAAAAAATGTGCCCCACATGGGCGTTTGTAAATAACTTTTTGGTTTCGTGTTCGTCGATATCGTTTATTAGCCGACGAGCGAGTTTTTAACTTCGTCATATAACATCAAGGTATAAAGTAAACTATATTTTAGCACACTAACATCAAAAATTCAATGAACAAATAAGTCCTTCTAAAAATTGAATAGTTAATTAAAGTAGGAAAAGTACTGAGATTTATATAATTATTACTACTAGCGGGTAGGGAGAATCGAACTCCCATCTTAAGCTTGGAAGGCTGATGTTTTACCATTAAACTATACCCGCTTTATAACTGCCTATCTGGAAAGATTGTATGGTATGTTTAAGAATTTTGCTAGGGTTATTGCTTTCTCTTCAATTTTTGATAAAGGTAAAGGTTGATCCACACCTGTTAATGGGATTCGGCGTTCATCATTTGTTGTTAAATAAATAATTCGCTTAGGATTTAGACCCTCTTTAATTTCTACTTCAATAGATTTTATCTCATTTATTGAATAATTAAGAAAGACATTACGGTTTTTACCGGGAAAGCCTCGTCGGACGACTCGGATAGTTTGATTAACCTTATCAAATTCATTATAGCCACTTCCTAAATCCCACATTATAATTAATAAAATATAAACACTAAAACTTAATCCCAGTATCCCATAGAAGAGCATTAAAATTCCTTGAGGGAAAAAATTTATATTTGTATATGATGTAAATGGCAACAGTTGTTTTTTATAATAACTTGATAAACTTATTACTATAAAACCTATACCGCCACTAAAAAGTGTAATACACCAGAAATAATTCTCGAAACGACGTGCCCCAATTACAGTTTCACGTTTTATTAATTCAATATTCATCTTAATATAGAAGTTAGATTTTAGGAAAAGCCAATTTTGCCGCGAAAATAAATTTTCGTGGCAATATAGTTTTAAACTAATTTTATTCCACGAAATATTAAAAACAAACCTGATGATAATGAGAAAACGAAACCTAGCAATAAAATATAGTCGATAAAAATAGTCATAATAGTATTTTAATATTGATATTACTTATTATAGCTTAAAAATGAGAATCACGTTTGTTTTTTAAAGTTATTTTTCAAATTTTTACATTAATAAAAATACCTATAAAGTATAATATTATTATTAAAATTCGTTTAAATAATATTTAAGATCTTAATCATGAACAGATACAATTTTGTTGGTCCTTATAAAAACGATTCTTCGGTAGGTCATCTTTCAACACCAATAACAGACTCAATATTGACCCGTACTTTATTAATGTACTTACCTATATATCGTTATAATTTATCAAATACCTTACGTGGTCTAGAAATTGGGATGGCCCATGGCTATTTTTTAATTGGACCATTTTATAAGCTTGGCCCACTTCGTAATTCTGAAAATGCTCTTTTAGTGGGTTATTTGTCGACAATAGGATTGATTATTATTTTAACCGTAGCCTTATCTTTATATGGTACAACAATCTACACTAAAAATACAAATATAGATGGACCAGTTGCGTCGTATAGGGCGATGACAACTATTTTAGAAATAGATAGTTTAGATCAATTCAAAGAGGATTCGAATCGATTTGACCCTTCTTTTAAAAAAATATTTAAAAATAAAAATGCTTGGGATCGATTTACAGGAAGTTTCTTTATTGGTGCAATAGGCGGTTCAGGCTTTGCATTATTATTATTGAGCCAAATTAGTTAAAACGTGTTATAACTTTTGATTGTTTATCCAAGCTAGAAAATCAATTCAAAGTTTAAGTAAATTCTATAAAGGGAGAAAGGGATTCGAACCCTTGGTACAAAAAATTGTACAATAGATTAGCAATCTACCGCTTTCGACCACTCAGCCATCTCCCCTTTTGGCTCTGGCGGGACTTGAACCTGCGACCAAGGGCTTATGAATCCCCTACTCTAACCAACTGAGCTACAGAGCCCTATTATATACAAAGATATCTAGTTATCCTATCATTTATAAAATAGAAGCGTCAAGATTAAAACTTAAAAATCTGCCCAAGAACCAAGAATTAAAATTTTTAAAGCATAACATACTAAAAAATATGTTATATATTCGCTACCCTCATATAGTACAGTCTTTAAAGATACACTTTTATTAATTAACTTATGATCTAATAGACTAACTTTAAAACTCCTTATGAACTAAAGAAATTTTTATATCAATTTCTTTTTTATATTAAAATTACTTCTTTGGATTTTACTAATTTGTTTATTGTTACAATTACGGGGACAAACTAATGTTTAGGTTTTAAAAGAGCCTAAATTTTTATTAAAATTAAAATTTATAGACTTCGATCTAATAATAATAAAAATTTATTTATAGCAAGTGTTAATTTTTAGTTATAATAAAATATAGAAGCTTGTTTTTTAAAAAGTACTCTAAACAAAAACAATAAAATAGTTTTAAACTGACACCGAATTTCTATTTTTTACCTGCTTTTCCAGCCTTTCGAAGAATAATTTCGGATTTATATAACACGCCTTTACCATTGTACGGTTCGGGCGGACGAAACTCTCGAATTTTAGACGCAAAAAATCCTACTTTTTCTTTGTCTGAACCAAAAATTTTAATATTCGTATTTGATTCAACACTAACTTCAATTCCTTCAGGAATTACTAACTCTATCGGATGACTAAAACCTAAACTCAAAATAAGTTGATTATTTGTTACCTGGCATCTATATCCAACACCTTTTAATTGCAGTTCTATTAAAAATCGTTCGTGTACACCACGAATCATATTTTGCAGAAGAGTACGAAATAAACCCTGTAAGGCACGTGTTTGCTTCAAATTACTTGTAGTATTAACCAAAACAATACCGTCTCTAACCTGAATTGAAAGCTGAGATGGAATCGACCGCTCTAAACTTCCATAAGGACCTACCACCGAAACCGAATCTTTTTTTACATTAACGGAGACTTCTTTTTGAATTTCAATAGGACGTTTCCCAATACGTGACATAATAATTTATTTTTTAAGAAATAATTACCAAACATAGCATAAAATTTCACCACCAATACCTAATTGCGAAGCTTTAATATTTGTCATAACACCTTGTGAAGTTGAAACAACAGCAATTCCAAAATTTCCCAGAACTACTGGTAACTCTTTTACACCTGCATAAACTCTAAGTCCCGGTTTACTAACACGTTTTATAACCGTAATTGCAGATTTTTTATTTCGACCGCGGCCTTTATATTTTAATAATAAAAGTAAAAATTGTTTATTATCCTCAGCAAACTCCTGAAAATCTTGAATAAAATTTTCTTCTTTTAAAACTTCGGCCAGAGCTTTTGTCATTCGTGTAAGTGGAACTCGAACTAAATAATGTTTTACCGTATTTGCATTTCTAATTCGGGTTAACATATCTGAGATAACGTCATTAACCATAGATCTAATTTTTCTAAATTTTTTCATTAATAGGTAGACCAAATTCTTTGAGAAGCAAAAAACCTTCCATGGGTGTTGTTGCGGTTGTTACAAATGTAATATTAAAACCTAACATTTGATCAATAGAATCATAGCTTATTTCTGGAAAAAGAAGTTGTTCATTTAATCCAACTGTATAGTTCCCAAATTTATCAAATCCGTTTGGGTTTAATCCTTGAAAATCACGTGATCTAGGCAAGGCTAAATTTATGAAGCGATCTAAAAACGTAAACATTTTATTCCCACGTAATGTAACAGTTACACCTAAGGACATTCCATCCCGTATTTTAAATCCAGCAACGGAATTACGTGCTTTAGTAACTATTGGCTGCTGGCCACAAATTAGCTTAAATTCTTCAATTGTTTTGTTTAAAATAGTGTTATTTTGAGCCGATAAACCTAATCCTCGATTAATTTTTATCTTAGTTAATTTGGGGACTTGGTGTTTATTAGTACAATTCAATTTATGAAATAGTGAATCTACAATTTCTTCCTTATACAATCTTTTAAGTTTTGAGGTCATTAGTGTATTTATATTAGTTTTTTATCTTTTAAAAAAGCCTCTATATTTTCATTGAAATAAGTACTTATTTAATAGATACATCATTAAAATCAGACAAAGCTACGTTTGATATATGAATCGGTTGTTCTTTTTGAACTAAAAGACCCGATGCGTTATTTTGAATTTGAGAAGATTGGTGCTTTGTACGTATATTCAGACCACTTACGATAACTCTGTTAGATGTTTTAATAATTTTTATAATTTTTCCAGATTTGCCTTTTTCACTTCCAGAAATGACAACGACAGAATCACCTACTTTTAATTTCATGCTAAACTATCTATAATTTATAACACTTCAGGGGCTAATGAAACTACTTTAGTGAAATTTTGATCGCGAATTTCACGAGCAATTGGACCAAATACTCTTGTACCACGTGGATTATTTTGTGAATTTATAATAACAGCTGCATTATCGTCAAAGCGAATCCAAGAACCATTTTCACGTTTAATAGGTTTTGTTGTTCTAACCACTACTGCCCGAACTATATCAGAACGTTTTATGGGCATACGAGGAATTGATTCTTTTATAACTCCAATAATCACATCGCCTACACTCGCATAATTTTTATTGCCCCCTAATATCCGAATACACATAATTTTACGTGCACCTGTATTATCCGCTACTGTTAACTTAGTTTGTGGTTGTATCATAACTAATATATAAATTTATTTCAGTATTTTTTTAAAAACCCAACATTTTTTTGCGCTTATGGGAGCATGTTCTTCAACAACAACTATATTGCCTGTCTTACTTGTATTTTGAGGATCATGTACTAAATATCTTTTAGTTTTGGCCATAATCTTTCCATACAAATTATGTTTATATCGAGTATCAAAGACAACAACAATCCCTTTATCTAATTTATCACTTACCACTATTCCTACTTTTTGTCGACGTACCATAAGTAACTATATTCTACTCAATAATTTTTGTAATGAATTTTGTTTTTATTGGTAATTTATAAGACGCTAAATTCATTGCTTGACGTGCCATTTCTAATTTTACATCGGATAATTCAAAAAGAATATTGCCCGATTTAATAACAGCAACCCAATATTCAGGAGATCCTTTCCCAGATCCCATACGTGATTCAGCTGCACGGGCTGTTATCGATTTATCCGGAAATACTTTTATCCATAATTTTCCACCACGTTTTGTATAACGCGTTATCGTGCGACGCGTTGCTTCAATTTGTCGAGATGTTAACCATCCAGACTCTTGAGCTTGCAAAGCATAATCACCAAAAGTAATACTATTATTACGAGAGGCTCTACCTTTTAGACGACCTCTTTGATACTTTCTAAATTTTGTTCGTTTTGGACTAAGCATATAATTTAAATAACTGTAAATTTAAATCGATCAACCTTTAAATAACCAAACTTTAATTCCAATGATTCCATAAATTGTTTTAGCAGTTGCTGTTGCATAATCAATTTCTGCTCGTAAAGTTTGAAGTGGCATCCGACCTTCTTTAACCCAAGCACTACGGGCAATCTCAGCACCATTTAAACGACCAGATATTTGAACTTTTACTCCTTTAATATTTTTAGCTCGTGCACGTTTGATAGCTTCTCTTACCGCTCGTTTAAAAGCAACTCGCGAAACTAATTTTTTACCAATAAACTGCGCTAATAAAGTAGCATAAGAATCTTGTTCTAGTACTTCAAAAACATCTATAATAATTCTATTAATAAATTTTAGACGTTTTGTCAACTTTTGACTTAGATCTAAAATTACAAATCCAGACTCTCCTACCATAATTTGAGGTATAGCAACATAAACTTTTAACGACACACAATTCAACTTATAGGTTCGTTCCATTTCAATTTCTACGATACCTGCTGAGTCAAAATGCTCGACGATAAAATCGCGAATTTGAGCATCTTGCTCAAGTAGCTTAGCATAATTATTAAGCGAACTATACCAAATTGATTTGTGTTTTTGTGTAGTATTTAACCGAAATCCTAACGGATGTACTTTTTGTCCCACTATTCTAATTTATTTTAATAATTTAATTTTTAACACTGACAATTACAGTAATATGACAGGTCGGTTTGCGGATTGCATAAGCACGGCCTTGCGCTCTAGGCCTAAATCGTTTTAAAATAGGACCAGGCGTAACAAAAATTTGGTCAATATATATATTTTGTTTATTAATGTCGTATAAATTGTCCATATTTGCAACCGCTGATTTAATAGCTTTCCAAACTGGTTTACATGCGCGATAAGGTAAAAATTCTAATAATACTATAGATTCTTTATAACTACAACCCCGAATTTGATTTAATACTCGCCGAACTTTTAGTGGTGACATACGTACATATCTTGCTATAGCTCGGCTAGAAATAGTATTCTTTTCTATAACCATAAATTTTTAACTCTCTTAAAATCGATTAAAATTTAACGTCGAATTTTTTTATCAGTTTTAATATGTGAACGAAATGAGCGGGTTGGTGCAAACTCTCCTAACTTATGACCAACTAATTGGTCCGTAATTAAAACTGGAATATGAGTTTTTCCATTATATACCGCTATTGTATGCCCAATCATGTCAGGCATAATTGTAGATGTACGTGACCACGTTTTTATAACCTTTTTTTGACCATCTTTATTTAGGTTATCAATTTGTTTTAATAAATGATAAGCAACATACGGACCCTTTTTTATAGATCTTCCCATTTTTTACCTCTATTTTTTGCGCCGAAGAATTAAAATATCACTATACTTGCGCTTTGTGCGCGTTTTTAGACCTAATGCAGGTTTACCCCACGGTGTATAAGGTTTTGTTCGGCCAATTGGCGACCGACCTTCACCACCACCATGTGGGTGGTCGCATGGATTCATAACTACGCCTCGAACTACAGGACGGCGGCCTCCCCATCGATTCCGACCTGCTTTTCCACGATTAACGCCATATACGTCCAAATTTGATAAACGACCAATCGTCGCAAAGCAATTTTTATGAACAAGACGGATTTCTTTAGATGGTAATCTTAATGTAACATAATTTCCCATTTTTGCCAAAACTGTAGCATAAACACCAGCTGAACGAACTACTTTTCCACCTTGGAACGTGTTTAATTCAATATTGTGGACTTCGGTTGCTAAAGGAATTAAATCTAAAGGTAGACTATTCCCAATCTGAATTGGTATATTTTCGGTTCCAGATTTTACTGTACTACCGATCCTTAAACCGTTCGGACATAAAATATACCGTTTTTCCCCATCTTTATAGTTTACCTGAGCAATTTTAGTATTTCGATTTGGATCGTATTCAATTGAAACAATTTTACCAACAACACCATTTTTATTGCGTAGAAAATCAATTTTTCTATACTTTTGTTTATGCCCACCACCACGATGTCGTATTGTAATTACTCCTCTATTGTTGCGGCCTGCCTTACGCGGCTTTGGTACTGTTAACGACTTGAGGGGTTTAACTTTTGATAAATCACTATAATCTAACAAAGTCAATGTCCGCATCCCAGGTGTCTTAGGTTTATATAATTTAATCACCATAAAATTAATTCTAACAATCTAATAAGATTAAATATCTGAAAATAATTCAATGTTCGCTGTTGGCTCAAAACTCACGATAGCCTTTTTTAATCTAGATTTATAGCCAGCATATTTACCAACATATTTTTTCTTGGTGGGTAAGTTTAGAGTATTAATTTTTTGAATCTTGGCATTAAAATAATTCTCAAAAGCTAACTTTATAAATGGTTTGCCCATAAAAGGCGAAATAAGAAAAATATACTTATTGCGTTCTAAAAAGTACAATGATTTTTTTGTAGTAGAAAGCTGTTTTATTTCATTCAATAAAATATAACTACAAAACAATGAAACAGAACTATTTAATTCTATTCTCCTATTTTTATTGTATTTAGTTATGTATTTTGATTTCTTCATCACTAATTTCGTTTAACTAGCCTATTTATATAATTGAATACTTATTAAATTACCAGGCTTACCCGGAACGGTCCCCTTTACAACTAATAAATGATTCTCAGTATCAACAAATAGAACTTTAAGTTTTTTTACAGTAATTTTCTTTGCTCCCAGATGACCCGCCATTTTCTTTCCAGGAATAACACGGCCAGGCGTTGTACCCGCACCGATTGAACCGGGTGCACGATGGTTCTTTGAACCATGAGTCATTGGACCACGACCAAAATTATGGCGTTTTTGCAGCCCTGTAAAACCTTTTCCAATACTTTTTCCTGTTATGTTTACTAAATTACCTGGTGTAAATATATCCGCTGTAAGTATTTGACCTAACAAAAAATTATCAATTTCTTCGGTTTTATACTCATGTAAATAACGTAGTAAAGGGCCCCCTACTTTCTCTAAATGCCCGATTTGTGGTTTTGTTAGAAATTTTGAGGGAACTTGCTGGTATCCTAATTGAATAGCTTCATAGCCATCTGTATCTTTCGTTTTAATTTGTGTCACAAAACATGGTCCGACGCGTAAAATTGTAATTGGTATTATTTTATTTGCCTCATCTACGATTTGAGTCATACCAATTTTATTACCTAAAATTCCTAAAGGCATGGTTCAAAGCTATTTAGATTTTTAATACAACATAATATGCAAAACTTTAAATTTATATAAGTTGAATGCTCTAAAATATTATTAAAAAATAATATTTTTGTCTATAAGTTATGAATTTACCTGTTAATAAGAAAGATCAGACTTATAGAAAAGCCTAAAACCGTAAGGTTAGGCTTTTCAAATAAAAATTTGTATCCTATCCTATAAACAGTGCATCTGGATAAAAACGGTTTATTTCAATTAACAAACCAGCGGTAAAACTCATCCAAATAGTTAGTAAAACGGGTGCCGTAGATAAATAAGTCTTAAAATCATTCATAATTTTCACAAGATATTTATAATATTAACACGAGAAATTAACGAGGTGAAACTGTTATATTTGATTTTGGCACTACAAAATTACCTTGAAGAAATTCTCGCCAAGAGTATACAGGCCACATATAACCTGAGATCATTATTTGTAGAGCTAACGGAACATCTAGAATAATTTCTTTTTCACCTGGGTTTTTAGTTTGCGAGATAGTTTGTATATATTTACGACCTGCCCAACCGATCCAACCTGTTATGTATAGAAACAAAACTCCAGGCAACACAAATTCAGTTATATGGTTCCAATCCCCATCCACAACTAAATGAGGCAAACCATCTTTTCCGCATAATAAATCGGATTTAGCATAACGATCAAACCGATTCTTAGTTAAGGAAATTTGTTGTTCTAATGCCAGAGCAGGTGGTGAATTGACTTCATACTTTTTTAAACGTGTTTCAAGTTTTTTTACGCTCGTATCTAATCGTTTATTAAACGCAATAGAGTCTGCGCAATCTATGAGTGTTCCAACTTTTGGTGTAGCGTTTACGGTATTTATAGTTAAAAAATTAATAAACGCCATAAGAAAAATAGACAAAAGTGAATTAAGTAGACGTTTCATTTGCATTATAAATAGAAATTATTTCTGTTAATATTAGATAACAATAAATGTATCTATATTCTATCTTACTACAAAAGAAATAATAATCTATTAAAAATTGCCAAGAACCAGATTCGAACTGGTGACACGAGGATCTTCAATCCACTGCTCTACCAACTGAGCTATCTCGGCTTAAAATATAGTATTTTAAAATAAAGTAAAATACAAGTGTTAAACTTTAATGAAATAAAATAATATATTTATGCTTATTGATATAAGAACGTTTAGGTAATTTAGCACAAACGACGAATAACTTTTTTTTTATAATAAACAGAATAATAATATAACTTGAAAAGAAAAGTAATTTTATTTTTTCTGTTCAAAACAGTTTGACTGATTGAAATTTATAAATGGATATAGATGTACTATGACAACCGCAGTAGGACAAAACCAAAGTCGTGGATTATTTGATTTAGCTGATGACTGGTTAAAGCGTGACCGATTCGTATTTGTTGGATGGTCAGGTCTTTTACTTTTTCCATGCTCATACTTAGCATTAGGTGGTTGGTTTACAGGTACAACGTTTGTGACGTCATGGTATACACATGGCTTAGCAAGTTCATATTTAGAAGGCTGTAACTTTTTAACAACTGCTGTATCTTCACCAGCTAATAGTATGGGTCACTCTTTGATTTTATTATGGGGTCCAGAAGCACAAGGTGATTTCACACGTTGGTGTCAAATTGGTGGACTTTGGACATTCATTGCATTACATGGAGCATTTGGATTAATTGGTTTCTGTCTACGCCAATTTGAAATAGCACGTTTAGTAGGTATTCGTCCATATAACGCGATTGCTTTTTCGGGTCCTATTTCTATTTTTGTGTCAGTTTTCCTTATTTATCCATTAGGACAGGCAAGTTGGTTCTTTGCACCTAGTTTCGGTGTAGCGGCAATTTTCCGTTTCCTATTATTTTTACAAGGTTTCCATAACTGGACATTAAACCCATTCCATATGATGGGAGTAGCAGGTATACTAGGTGGTGCTTTATTATGTGCTATTCATGGCGCTACTGTTGAGAATACTTTATTTGAAGATGGCGATGCAGCAAATACATTCCGTGCTTTCACACCCACTCAATCGGAAGAAACTTACTCAATGGTAACCGCGAATCGTTTTTGGTCACAAATTTTTGGAGTAGCGTTTTCTAATAAGCGTTGGTTACATTTCTTCATGTTATTTGTTCCAGTGACAGGATTATGGACAAGTGCTATCGGTATCGTGTGCTTAGCTCTAAATTTACGTGCATATG
>ERZ1740062.35-NODE-35-length-99155-cov-15.445903_pt1 | contig 99155 bp, 93 predicted proteins | sample MGYA00581741_ERZ1740062 | MGnify/ENA primary metagenome ERZ1740062 (study PRJEB43018, sample SAMN04849747) | marine metagenome | isolation source: floating plastic debris | place: Pacific Ocean | collected 2008-09-01 | study: EMG produced TPA metagenomics assembly...
TCTGGTTTGGGAGCAAATAAACTACCATTACTGCGAGATGCACCCCCAGCAGTGGTACTAGGAGCAGATTGGTCTGGTGGAGGATTAAATATAACTGCATGAGCAGTTTCAAATGGTATAAATGCACCGCTAGAAATTAAGGCAAAAATCCCTAATGTACTAGCAATTACTTTTGGTTTCATTTTAGATATTTTTTAAAGGGTTAAGGGAATTTTAAATGTATTGAAAAATCTCTTATGAACAACAATTTAGCTTTCTCAAACAAGTTAGGAAAAAACAAGTTGGAATTCCATTTTATAAAGAATCTTTTCATATGAAATTGAGGTAATTACCTGCATTTATATGAAAAGTATATTTAGATATATCTAGAAAGAATTGAATTTTCTAACCTAAAAATCTAGTTTTGAAAATCTATTTTATTGCCAATTACCAACTAAAACAAACGCAGACCAGAAAAATGGTTCATGGAAATCTGTATTGCGAATTATCTCTATTTGAGCCTGTCTAAGAGCTTCTGCTTTGCTAGTCCCAGGTTTTAGAAGATGGTCGTAAAAACTATTCATCAAAGAAACTGCGAGTTGGTCTTTAACAGGCCATAATGAAGCGATAGTAGAACTTGCACCTGATTTTACAGCTAAACCAGCTAATCCTAGAACTGCCCGATTATCTCCTGTTGCTGTGTCACAAGCACTCAACACTAATAGGTCAATATTTTGAGATTTTTGTCCCTGTCGATTTCGCAAAAGCTCTGAAAGTTCTTTGATATTAATTTTTCCATCCCAAGTTAATAGAAAAGTATTATCTAAACGAGAACTGAATTGTCCGTGAGTTGCTAGGTGGACTACATTTGTCGAACTATTGTTTAACTTCCTCGCAAGTCTGTTTTCTGTCAGTTTTTCGTTGAGTAAAGTAGAAGCAGAGTTTACCTTTTCCGAGATTTTTTTAACTTCCAACTCAACTGCTGGAAGTGAACTAAATCCTCCACGAGCCTCACTTATACCTGCCACGACAGCTTCTATCCTGTTTGATTTGAGGGATTGAACTGCCATTAACTGTAATCCAGGTGAAAGAGTTACAGCATACTTCTCAATTAAATATTTCTGACCATCATAAAGAGCAGACATCGGTATATTCCGCAGGATACCGTCTAAAACAAATACTAAAGTTTTAGTTTTTTTTAAATTTGCTTGAGTTTCTAATGGATGAATTAGCCAATTATAAACTTGTTGAGATAAGCGATCGCGTTCTTGGATATCGGATACTGGGTTGAAACTAGCTAGTAATTGCTGTAAAGTTTTTTCGACTTCTTCTTGGGGTTTATAAACAGCACTGTAAAATAAAGGTTGCCCAGGAGTAGAATAAATTGTCGCTAAGCGATCGCTTAAAATAATCGGATAGACTACCGTTGCTGTTGGGTCTATTTGGTCTATTTGGTTGGCTTTGTCTAAACAAGCTTCTCTGAAAAAATTATCTAACTCGGCAACTTGTAAGGATTCAATTAAATTTCTGGCTTGAATCAGATTAGCCTGAGCAGGTTCACCTTCTAGCAATAATTCTACTAGTTCTCTATATACAGGTTCTACACTTTCACGAAATGAGAATTGTACATCTGAATTGACTGCTACTAAATCTGTACGAATCCCTTGAAGAGCATTCACAGCTTCGGTGTAGTTAGAAATAGCAATATTCTTTTGGTTTTGCTGTTTGTGCAAACGTCCCAACTCCCAAGCTGACTGAGCAATAATATCATCTGCTTGCAATTGACGAGCAATATTTAAAGACTTTTGAGTTAACTTTTCTGCTTCACTAAGCTGTCCAGTAGAACGATAAAATTCACCCCACTGTTTAAAAGCATAAGCCAGTGCAGGTTTATCTTCAATTTGCTGAGACTCTTTGACAGTTTTTGCCAGCATTCTTCCTAAATCATTTAAAGGTATAAGCTGACCAGATTTTTCTAACTTACTATCAAGTTTATTCTCTAACTTATTTAAGGTGGCAATAAAATTAATTCTACTGTAAAGAGATGTACGATTGGGTGGTAATTCTTGGAGTTGCTCGTATAATTCAGGAACTAAAGGAGTCGCATAATCAACAACACCATAGTCAGTAAATAATTTAAACTGTTTCAAACGCGCTTGTAATTTTTCCTGAGGATTGACCGTAGCTTTCTCTGCTTCTCGAAAGTATTCTAATGCAGCATCTGGATCTTCTAAATCCACAGCAGTTTGACCCAAAGTTTGTAGAATACTGCTTATTTGGGAATTTGCTTTAATTTTTTTGGCAGTTTTCAAACCTTTGATCAGAACATCATAACTTTGTCCCGATATTCCCATCGACTGTAAAGTCACTCCTAGACTCCGCAAAGCATTTACCTTGATTTCTGAATCAGGCATATTTTCTAACTTTTGATTTATCGTCTCTAGCTGCTTTTTGGAACGACGATAAAATCCTAAACTTTGCAAAGCTTGAGCTTGATTAATTTGACTACCGAGACTTCCTAACTTGTCTCCTGCTTTTTCGTAGTATTTCTGAGCTTGTTGCCAATTTTCTAACGCTGTCTGGGATTTACCCATATGTAACTGCAAACCAGCTTGAGTATTTAACACTTGTGCCCAGATAATTGCATCTGGGACAGGTTGTATAGCCTTTAATAACTTTAAAGCATTCTCAACGGATTTTTGTGAATTACTTAACTGCTGTAGTTCCTGTTGAGCCAAAGAAAGGTAACTTAAACTTAAAACTTGGTTTAACTTATCCCCTTGCATTCTGTATTGTCTAACAGCACTCTGCCAGATACTCGCAGCTTCAGTAAAACGACCTTGACGATAAAGCGATCGCCCTTTTTCTAATAAGTCTGTATTCACAGAACTTACTTGTTTTATACCCATTTTGGCAGAAGATCCAGAAGAAGCAGTTACAGGATTGATATTCCCAAAACAAGGTAGTAGCAGAGCCAAAAATAAACTAAAAAAGCTGAAAATAATATATAAACAGCGACGTTTTGGAAAATGATAAATCATTGTCTAATCGTTAATTAATAATTATTAATAGAACACAGACATAAATTGCCAAAATATTGAGTATTTGTTTTATCTGTTTGTTTTATATTTCTATTTTCTAGATTTATGTTTCCCTAATTTCTGATATTGCTAACCTTTATTTTCTAAATGCCGTATTATTAATTGTTCCTACCGCTAGATGAAGATACTTGTCTTGTTGCAAAATACCCGGGTTGAGAAAGCACAGGCTGAATCTCTTCTTTTGAATTCTTTATCCAAGCGTCTGCTTTAATTAAAATAGGTTTGTTTGATATTTGTATTTTGTATATTGTCAGTAGTATTACTCGTTGGTGGATAATATCTCGATATATTTCAAATATTTGACCAGAAGTAAGTAAGCAGGAGGCAGAAGGTGTAAATGCTTATAAAATAAGCATTTTAGAAGTTTTTAATGGTCTATTTATTATTTATTTACGCCGTGTTGTACTAGTAATCTCAAGAACTTTGGATTCACCCAGTCTCCCCAACAGAGCTTATATATCGCACGCAAACGGTCTTGGATGGAATTACGTAGCTTTTGCGTAAGTCCTGATAATATAAGATAATGTACAGGTACATCTGAAGCGATAGTGAGGTAGCACCCGCCTTAAGCGATGGGCAAAGAAAGCCATGCCGATTGCGATCGCATCGCGGACTCAAGCTGATTAAAATAGGGTTATAAAGAGTTATAAATATTATTTATTTTTACTAGTTTTTTACTTACTTTCAACCTGCGACTTATTGTTTCAAGGAAACTTACAAGTAACTTTACCAAGAACTTGTGTGAGAGGAATAAAACCGAAAGAGCGACTGTCAGTACTTGCATAATGGTTGTCTCCCATAAGAAAACAAGATCCATCTTCAAGCACTGAAGTCACTCTCTTAATAATCTGTTTTGCTTTATCTGGATGAATTGCAACGACAATATCCCCAACTTCAGGAAACCGTTGCTGATAAGCTCTAGGGTTATACAAAACCTCTTCTCCTGGTAACAAAGCTGGAGTCATGGAAAAACCAGTTACGCGAACTCTTCGACGAATTTTTAATAGAACCCATAGTAGTTTAACCGCAACTGATACTTCTTCTTTTACTACTATTGGTAAAATAACTCTACTCACAGCCTTATTAGTTACTAGGAAGTGTTTTTGCATTTAGATTTTTTCATTAGCGATGCTTCGATACAATCCATCTACAAGATGATAGATAAGTTGCAATTGCCTACGACAGGGCTTTCTTTGCTCATCGCCGCTTACGGCGGCTGCTAGCGCATCATCCATCGCTTTTAGAAGTAATTAGGACTTACGCAAAAGCTACCGAACTCCTTCTGAGAATGTTTGCGCAGCATGTCCGTTAGGAAAAACGATAGCGTTCTATAAGCTCTGTCGAGCAGACTGCGTCTTAAGGGTTAGCCATGCCGTTAGGCTTTGCGCAAAAATAAATTCTGCGCTAACTACGTCATGCTACGCAAACGCGTAGGTGTCCGTGCTTGACTCATGCTTCCCTACACTACGTGTCGGTCGCAATGACAAATCGACCTTGCATAAGTCCTGATAATGCTGTAGCTTCTATCTGGCTCTCTATTCTAGCTAGCTTTGTAGAAGTTAACATCACGGTCTTTGCTACCCCAGAACATGTTATGGATTTTTTCTACAGCAGTCATTAACTCTTCAGCGTGCTGTACACTGACTTCAACTTTGCAAGCAGAGCAAAGTTTGGCTGCTTTCCAGAAGGTGTCATGTAGGTCGGGGTATTTTTCCAAGTGTACTGGTTTGAAGTAATCAGTCCAAAGGATTAATAGATCTTCCTTAGTTTTCTGAGCTTGTTCTTCCTTGATAGCAATGTAGCGGGAAAGAGTATTTTGGTAAGTGATATTTGCTGCTTTGTCACCACCTGCAGGAACTTCTAAAGCAACAATCTTTTTAGTCATGGACAAGACAGCTTCTGCGGTAATTCTTGCTGATGCTGGGTCATATACACCACAAGGACCATCGCAGTGAGCGCTTACTTCTTGTGCAGGAAAGCAATTTTTTAGTTGTGCTGCAATTTGTTTGAACATAGTATTTACTGGTTTGGTTATCGTTATTATGGGTTTGCAGAGGACAATAATAACCAGGTAAAAAAGCTCTCAGAGTTTAGTTACACTTATAAGCTGAATATATCCCCCCCTACCCCATATAGCTTAGTGCTATTTTGGTCTAGCGAGCAACCCAAAAAGTTATTAACTGTTTCTATAGATAGATAATAGTATTATTCAATTACCAGTTAGAGTAGGTAGTAAGAATTTATTTATATCCTAAGCAATTTTTATGTTTGACCTTAAGCTGTTCTAATGCCGTCCTAATTTTATTAGGATAAATATAGAAAGAGCCTAAACCAGAAGAAATGATTAGATTATGTTTATGAATAGTAGGGAACTAGCTGAATATATTGAAGCAACTGACGGCATTTCTAAACCTTGGTTGCTAGTCCAGTTACGCTTAAAAAAATTACAGGAACGTCGCTCTACGTTTTCTGATGAGGAATATATGCAACAGTTGGAAGACGTTTACCAAGATTTAATGAATTTGGGAGAATGGTGGCGGGGAATTGAAGATGAGGTATTCTAGTTTTACAAGTGTTTATTTAATTATTAATTTTTGCATACAACTATATAGTTTTACATGATCAAATAATTTTGGCGTTTAGCATGAATATTCTTCATGTGTTTTTTTACAGTATTGGTAGTAATATAAAGTTTTTCTGATATTTCTTTATAAGAATATTTAGCTTTGTAAAGCATCCAAATCTCGCTTTCCCTGCGTGTTAATTTATATTGAATAGCTTCTACATTTGCTGATTTTTCTAATGATTCAGATTTATTTTCAATGATTACTAGTAAACAATTGTTTCCTATATCTGATAATTCTAACTTTCTGGCTCTAATTCTAATTGTTTGATTCTTCTGAACGGTCACTTCATCTGATAAGACAGCATAACTCTGAAATAATTTGTCTTGGTTTTTGATTAGTGAGTGACAAATATTACAAATAGAGGAAGCATTTTTTTTTATTTCTGAAAGTAGTTGACTTGCTTTTTGATTTATATAAATGACTTGTTGCTGATTTTGTTGGTTTAAAATCATTACTCCATCATCTAAGCTCTCTATAACATCCCGTAAAAATTTATCTTTACTTCTAAGTATCGGTTGCATTTCCCTCTGGAAATCGTTTTTTGATAACTTATTTAGATAATTAAATAGATAAGTCATAGTTATTTCCTTTCTAAGATTGACAAAAATCTTGATAATTTTGAAATTATTATTTAATAAATCTTTGAAGATATTTATTAATATCTATACTTAAAATTTAAGAAATAATTTTTACTAATATAAATAGTAAAAATACCCTTGATTTATTGTTGATGTGTTTTCATTTTATACAAGCTATTATTTGTCAATTTCGGAAATGCAAATTACTTACTTCTAACTTGCCTGCATAGTTTTGCATGGGTAAGTGAGTAATTGACTCATTATCTCAGGAATCTGTAAGCTTATTCAGAAACAGAAATAGGTAAATTAACTGTAAAAGTTGCACCCTTACCCATGCCAGAACTTATAACGTTCACTGTACCACCATGTAACTCTACAATATGACGAGCGATCGCTAGTCCCAATCCCAGTCCAGCATAAGCTCTGGTTGTAGATATATCAGCTTGATAGAAGCGTTCAAATATGTGGGGTAGACGTTCGGAACTGATACCAACTCCTGTATCGCTGACTTGAATTTGAGCATAAGTTGTCGGGGATGATTCTTCAGTAGTCAACTCATGCAATTTGATTTCTACACAACCACCTTTAGGAGTAAATTTGATAGCGTTGGACAGTAAATTCCAAACTACTTGTTGTAAACGTTCGCGATCGCCTGCAATATCTTCAAGATTTGGCTGTATCTGAGTGTGGATGCTGATTCCCTTGGCTTGAACTGCAAGTTGATTGGCTTTGATTGCTTTGTTAATAATTTTAGCTAGATTGCAATCACATACGTCTAGCTTTAATTTACCAGTAATCATTCGGGATACATCAAGCAAATCATCCACTAATCTAGCTTGAATTTTGGCGTTTCGTTCAATGGTTTCTAAAGCTTGGGTACGTTTATCTACATCTAATTGCTTATGAGAACGCAACAACTGCGACCAACCAAGAATACTATTAAGAGGCGATCGCAATTCATGAGACAGTACAGCTAAAAATTCATCTTTGAAGCGGTTTGCTGCTTGTAATTGTTCGGTTTGCTGCTGGAGTGAGTGAATTAAGTGCAGACGCTCCGAAGCGATCGCAATTTGGTCACAGACTGCTTGCATCATTCCTAGTTCATCGGGGTTAAAACTATTACTCTTTCGGCTAGCAAAAGAAATAGTACCTAATAACTTACCCTGAACTATGATGGGATAACCGTAGTAAGCTGCAATTCCCATAGAGCTAGCAATGTTGGTTTGGTCATCCTCAGATTGCTGTAAGTTCTCTAAAGCAATGGGACGACGTTCTGCTGCTACAGTTCCGCATATTTTCTCACCTATAGGAATTTCCTCTACTTGTCTAATAATTTCTTCATCTGCTCCTCTATGAGCAATTAGCTGCATCAGTTGAGGATTATCTGTAACTACATAATAAAAGTAAGTATCTAAATTTATTTGTTCAGCTAGTTTGTGAAATAGCTGGTCTATAAATTCTGTTGGTTTTTGAGCTGATAACAAACCACTAGCTGTCTCAAATAGAAGTTTCTGTCGTTTGTAACCTAAAGATAAAGCTTTTTCTACCTGCTTGAGTTTAGTAATATCCTGAAATATTGATACACAAGTAGCCTGATGACCGTGCATTTCTGGTAATGTATCTGCAAAAAATAACAGAGAACGAGTCATCTGGGGGTTATACAAATCCATTTCAAACCCATGCAATTTTTCTCCCCGTGCAACCCTTTGCAAAGGCATCTGTTCCCTAGTTAAAGTGTTACCTTGAGCATCACGACAGTTGGTCTGTTCCGGAGCATATAGTATATTATTTAACTCCCTAGCCGCTCTATTTTCAAAAATTATCCTGGCAGTTTTTGATTCTATCAGTTGCAGAGGTGTAGGCATCATATTTAAGACATCTTCTAGCCATTTTTGCTGATTTTCCAAGGTGTCTTGAGCCTGCTTACGTAAGGTGATATCATCCCCAAACGCAAGTATCTGATACAAGTTACCGTTCTCATCTAAAACGGGAATATATTTAATGAAAAATGTCAGTTCACCAGAATTTGATGAATTAACTGTTGTTTCAATAATTTGTGGCTCTAAAGTTTCTTGTACAGCTATTAAACTTTTTAGGTATGTTTGAGTTATTGATGATGATAAAATTTCTTCATCAGTACGTCCTAGAATATTTTCTTTTGGCTCTTTTATTAATTGTTGTGCAGCCAAATTAACAAATTGAAATCGTCTTTGAGCATCGTAAATAACGAAAGCATCGGGAAAATTATCTACAGCTAAACGAAAGCGCTGTTCACTCTGACGCAAAGCTTCTTCGGTCTTTTTTCGCTGGGTTAAGTCCAAAATAAAAGCAACGGATTCTTCTTGTTTGCTCCCAGATAATGAATAACCTATTAGTACCGGAACTCTACTTCCGTTTTTATGAATAAATTCTTTTTCATAGGGGTTACAAGCACCATGTTCTCTTGCTGCTGCAACACCCTCTTCGTCTAATTCTAGATACTCTGGAGGGGTAATATCGAGCCAACTTAAGTTCCCTGAAATTAAATCAGAACGACTATAGCCAATGATACGTAAAAATTCATCATTCGCTTCGTTAATACTGCCATATATATCGCCGAATAAAATTCCGATTACATTTGCATCTACAAAACCTCTAAGCTTCTGCTCGTGATTCAATAACGTCTTGCGAGCGCGATCGCGTTGACGGGTTAGTTTTTCTAACTGCTTAGCGCATTGCCATATTAAGCCAGTAAAGATAATAATCACAGCAATTGCAAAAATCGCTAAAGCAAATGCTACTCCATAAATTCCTGCTTGGTAACCCTGAACTACTATCCATCCAGAAATTATTGGTAAACAAGTTGCTAAGATTAACCATCTACGTATTAGGGCAGTATCTCGATCGTTTTTGGTAAGCGATCGCATAAATCCTTTATCTGCTCTTGCCCATAAAATACCGGCACATAAGATCGTAAACGTTAAGGCTGTATGCAGTGTCATTGAAGCGTAGACAAACACCCCATACTGTTGCTTAACTTTATATATATATGTAATTAGAGACAGCCAAGAAATTGAGCCCGCAATCAGGGAAAGAATCTGTATACTCCAAAATTTACGACCGCTTACACCAGATCCTAAAGTATCATCAATTTGGCTAAGTAATCCCAAAGATATAGCAGTAAGAATAAAGTTAAATCCACTGCTCAAACCCATTCGGGTTAAACGAGATTCTTCACTCAAATGTAGTGCGTAAATTTTAAGGTCCAAGCTTAATAAATGTTGACAGAAATTTGACAAAGCGATTATAAATACTGCAAAAGCACAGACTCTAGCAAAAAATTTTAAATATGGGGAGTTTTCGGAAGAATTTAGAAAAAAAGGCAAATTCCTTGATTTTTTTTGTGATTTACTATTATTATGTATGAATTTCCTACGGATAATCACACATAATAATAAAGATATTCCAGACAACATAAAACATATTGCCACATCTGGTTTCATTGTTATTACATTTTTTAATATCTCCGAAAGACTTTCTGAAAAAATCCGACTTAAAAGTGCCAGACAGGAAATAACAATTACTAGAATACTTGCAGCTTGTGCAACAAATGGGTTAAATGATACTTTACGTAAGTCTTTTTGACTTAAGCGGTTTACGTCTAACATTGAAGTTGCTTAACCGCACTTATAATTTTTGCGGAATTATCTATTGGATAGCCATTACACGCATGTACATACCTGTATTTTATGTTACGACCCTATAGCTTTTACATCTATCTAAATGCATATTTTGTTATTCATCTTTTATCTAATAAGTAATTAGCCAACACTTTTCGATTAATCATTTTAGAAATTTGAATATATAATTAATTTTAAGAAAATATTTATATTTAATTTGAATATTATTCAATATTTTTAGTATCTTAATTTTAATGTTTTGATTTGAGCAAAAATTTAAAAATCAGTAACTTTGATTCTTTTATTTTTATAGTAGCGTAGTAAATCTTACTTATTTAATCTTAATTGCATAGAGGATGTATAACCGTTTAATCTTTGCAGAATTAGATCCCAGTTATTTATCTAACGCCGCTATATCTACATTAATTCAATATTTATTCTAAGAGAGTAAGTAGAAAAGCAGGAAGGGAACAAAGGGCTTTCAGGACTTATATGACTGATTGGTAAATATTTTTGCAAGCCCTACTTGTATTATTTATTACAGCCAAGTTATTCAACTATCTCAATCAACTAAATTGACTGTATAAATTAATTTTTTTCATAAATTTATATATATTGCATATGAATACATACATATATATACCTATTTAGGTTTATCTAATGATTCTTACTTATCACAAAGGCGTAAATCTATCTTAAATAGAAATAATATAACTAATTTTATATTCTCTTTTCTTATTCAAATGATTCCTAATATACATTTAGGCAAACTGATAACTGCATCAATATACATACTTTCTTATGATTAACATTTATTACTTTATTTCTAAATTAATAAGGGTGAGTTATGAAGCAGGGAAGTTAGTGAATGGTCGCTACTGGTTATGTAAACAGCTTAAACCGAGTTAGTTGAATTTCAATTGCTTTAGGCAATATCTTTCTAATTTCATTCTCGCTCTTAAAGGACAGAATTTGCGTTTTTGGTAGGTCAAAAGGAAACTGTCCCGGTAGTTCAGGACGATTCATTTGAGCAAGAAGAATTTGCTCAGACCTTTTGCTTTGCATTGCATAACCGATTTCGATACAAACTTGGGGACTAGGAACTAATTTTTTACCTTCTTGGGCTTCTATACTTGCAATAGAAGTTACATCAGCAATAAATAGCAGACTTTTACGAATTTTGCGTAGAGTAGTACGGTTTAGTCTGACTGGATTATCCTTGGACCTATATGATTCGACTAAGGTCAAGGGAATGCGCGATCGCAAATTTAATTTTTCTAAACTCGTCAGTAAAGCTTCTCTCAAATTGTCGCTAGATTCAGAATATTCTTTCTGAGAACACAAAAAAATTACTGGTTCCAACTGCGATAGCAAAGATTGTTTAGTAAAGTAAATCTCATGAGAGATTAAATCAATATTAGATACGCAGTAACAACCGCTTCCTTCAATATAAAATTCAATATTTTCTCCTTCCAAATAGCGCCAAAACCATTCTGTGTTCTTAATTTCATCACTATCTTCTAAAAAATCAGCCCTCAGTCCTGTTTTTAGAAGGCTTTTCTTACTGAGGCGAATATCTGGGGAACGTTTCTCTAATTCTGATATGGGTTCGTAGTCTTGTAAATACCATGCTCGTAGAGCAATTATGGACATAGGGCGCTATGGAAAAATGGCTGTGACTCTTTACAAGCTTACACCTTGCTAGACTCTGTATAACAAGCAGCACCTAACAACTATCTGGCTAGGAGTCTCCTTTAATCCTTTAGTCTTAAGCAGGGATGAAATCATAAATAAGTAATATAAGCAAACTTTCATTGCATGAATTACCTATCGATTGCAGTGCCCCCATGGGATCCACTTAAGGAGATATAACCTTTAGTTGTAGGTGCTGTTCTTATTGTTCGAGACAGATATAGATTTAACAGCGTTTTTACCTCTGAACTAAATTTACTTTACGTTTACTAGCTGTCTGATTGTGTCTGTCAAGGAAAGCTGTTTCATTAGCTTATATTCTTAAATTAGCATTATAAATTATCAGATTCTCATTTTCTTTAAAAAAGTTAAAATAGTGATAATAAAGTACATTATTTGACTTTATTTTGTATCTTTCTGATGAATTTATTTATTGCTGGTTCAATTGAGTTTTTTTGTACTTCTTTTTAGCATAACTATTAACTAACTCTTGTGATTATTTTTGACTTATATCCCATAATTCTTCCCTTACATAGATATCTCTGAAAATAAAATATGCGTGACCTATAACCCCTCTAGAAAACTTAAATTTAACCTCTCTAGATTCTTTTCCCGCGAATGTCTGATAAATTGAGGCGATAATATCACGGTAGCATTGTATAATTAGCTGCTTGCAAGTATTTATATATTGGAATCCGACCTTCCTGGGTTGGTCTAGATTTTAAGACATTTTACTTTAAAGTCTCTACATGAGTTTCGATGATCTGACTTTTAATGTATAAGTCGTGATGTAAACGCGTGTAACTTAGAAAGCCAAAAGAATAGAAGGACAAAAAACTTTTCATTTGGGGGAACTGTTCTTAGACAAATCAGCGTCAAGTGTGACAAATAAAGGCAATATATTAGCTTTTTTGATTATCTTCTCCCCCTACCTCTTCCCATTCCGGGGTTGTGAGGTTAAAAAAGTGTTGGATATGTTTCAAATAATTCAATACTATGCCTAGAACTCCAAGTGAAATTTCGGTACATCTTATGCTAGAAGGCGGACATCGGGAAGAGGTAAAATTTCCTACGATACAAGATTTTCAGAAGTGGTACAGTGGCGAACTCATGCCCAAGTCTGCTTCTGATGATTTTATCAGTGTCCCTATCAAAAATATTCAGGGGGAGTATATGGTGATACGTCCATCACGAGTATTAGCTATTCGGGTGGAACCTATATTTAGCTCTAGTGTTGAAAGATTTACATAAAAAATGAAAAAAAAGTTTGCTTTGGTTTCTTTAAGTTTAGGAATAGCTATTTTTAGCCCGGTTATATCGGTTTTTGCACAGTCTTCTCTTCCTACAAGAGCACCGATAGTAATACCGAGTCAACCAAGAAGGTTACCAACAAGGCTACCATTACCGGAAGCCCCAAGCAAACCAGAAGTATTACCCGTACTCAAACCTATGAATTTAGGGTTTGAGTGTAGACCCCGACACGCTTGTTTAGGATGGGATTCCCAACTATTTTCTGACAATTATAAAGGACGTGGTGATAAGTGGACATTGATAAAGTCCATTGATAATAGTTTATGGTATCTGACGACCAATACAGCTCGCAAAAAATACGCTAATTATCCAGTTAAAGGGATTACTTTAGAGCGGGTACGTCGCAGCTTAGTACGTTTTCGGCAATTAGTCCTTAAATCTAAGTCCGCTAGTGCTTTACAAAATGCAGTACGTCGCGAATTTATGTTTTATAAGTCAGTGGGTAATGACAATAAAGGAAGGGTCAAATTTACTGCTTATTATCGACCAATTTACAAAGCTAGTCGCAAGCGAACATCTGTTTACAAGTATCCAATTTATAGCGTACCTAGTGATTTTAAGCAGTGGCCAGAACCCCATCCTAAACGTTTGGAATTAGAAGGTAAAGACGGCTTACTAGGAAATAAAAGCAGACTGAAGGGCTTAGAATTATTTTGGTTTCGCGATCGCTTAGATGCGTATATGATCCATATTCAAGGTTCAGCTCAGCTAAAATTTACTGATGGTACCACTACCAATATTGGTTACGCCGGTGCGACAAGTTATCCTTGGACAAGTATAGGTAAGGAATTAATCAAAGACGGCAGGTTAGCCCGTAATAAGGCTACTATGCCTGGTATTCTAAATCATCTCCGACGCAATCCTCAAGATATGGATGAATACTTACCACGTTGGGAAAGGTTTGTGTTCTTTAGGGACAAAGGTAAAGTTACACCGACAGGAAGTATTGGGGTACCGGTGAGTGCAGAACGTTCTATTGCTACAGATAAATCCTTAATGCCACCAGGAGCATTAGCTGTTGTCAATGCTTCTTTTCCTTATGCTACTAGAAATGGTGGCTTGCAGTATCGTCGGGTGAGTCGTTTTGTCCTTGACCAAGATACAGGTAGCGCGATAAAAGGACCGGGAAGAGTAGATTATTACATGGGTAGTGGTAAATTAGCTGGCGATCGCGCAGGTATTACTGGTGGTAATGGTTCGCTATATTATATGTTACTCAAAAAATAATATTTGAGATTAATAATAGTTTTGGTAAGGGATGTAAATCTTTACGTCCCTATTTTTATATTTCAGCTTTTGTTATTTTAGCTTTTGTATTTATTTACTCAGGAACTGATATTTGAAAACCGATATTGAGGAACCCAAGCAACTTTATATTTATCAAAAGCAACAAGATTCAAAACAAAACCAACAGCAATTAAACCAACAGCAACAAATATTGACAGGGGTGAGAATAATGCTATTTAGCGAAATTATAGATAAATTAGGCAAGTCTGCTAGTGTAAATAGTCTTAGTGTCTATCAAAACCTAAATCCAGAAATTACACAATTAGCAGCCATAGATGAAGCTTATGAGGGTAGCATCAGTTATGTAGAAGGAGCAAAATTTCAGCGTTTCATTAACGAAACTAGTGCTAGTGCATTAATCTTACCTCTTGATGAAGATTTGCACAAACAAGCAACCAAAAGGAATATATCGTGGATATCAACATCAGACCCGCGATTGCTATTTGCTCAGACCATTGCCCTTTTTTATCAACCTTGGCAACCATCACCAGGAATTCATCCTACTGCCGTAATTCATCCTACTGCAAAAATTGGTAGCAATGTACATATTGGTGCTCATGTTGTAATTGAAGAAAGAGCAGAACTGGGTAACGATGTGTGTATCCATCCTAATGTAGTTATTTATCCCGAAGTACAAATAGGCGATCGCACTATTATTCATGCTAATTGTACAATTCACGAACGCAGTCAAATTGGTACAAATTGTGTAATAAATTCTGGTACTGTTATCGGTGCAGAAGGGTTTGGTTTTGTACCTACAGCTACAGGTTGGGAAAAAATGCATCAATCTGGCTATACCGTTTTAGAAGATGGAGTAGAAGTTGGTTGTAATAGTGCGATCGATCGTCCTGCTGTAGGTGAGACTAGAATAGGCAAAAATACCATTATAGATAACTTAGTGCAAATAGGTCATGGCTGTAAAATTGGCTCTGGATGCGCTTTAGCAGGACAATCTGGGATGGCTGGAGGTGTCAAAATAGGTAATAGGGTGATTCTCGCTGGACAAGCTGGTATTGCTAATCAGGTTAAATTAGGTGACGGTGCGATCGCAACGGCACAAGCGGGAGTTCATTCTGATGTAGCTCCAGGTGAAATTGTCTCTGGTAGTCCTGCAATTTCTAATAAGTTATATGTTAAAGCTTTTGCAGTTTTTAATCGTTTACCTCAGATGTATCAAACATTCAGAAAAGTGAAGAGTAAGTTTGATAGCTAAGGTTCTTTGTTGGGTCTTTTTTAAGGCATTTGATCTCGGTGGGAAGTCTCTCGCTTACAGCTAGTGAAGCGATGAGATGAAAGCCGAGTCAGGGTTTATGTTAAGATAAAAACTCTGTGACAAACATCCTCGCACTTGGGCTAAGTACGGCAGGGCACGTCGCGGATCTTAAGCTTGGGGAGACCAAACCTCTATTTTGGCTGGTGAGAACCTGTCAGGGTAAGTTTTTTCCGTGAACCAAGAATTCCCGACAGTTTACGGCAGAGAATATCAACTAAACAACCATTATTCGGGATAAGCTCAAACCCTCATAACACCCTTGCTTAATTTTTAGTACTTATAAATGTAGTTAGGTTGTTTGAGCTATTAAGTCAGTTGCAAAAAGTGAGTTCAAATTCCTTAACACAAACTGACCTTAAACAGGAATTATGCAAAAATTATATGTATACGTCTGAAGCGACCCTAAAGTTCTCTGAAAGGATTGTTCTAAATTTAAACTAATTTATTCTCTATTTTTTCATTTTAAGTTATTTAAATATATTTTTATTTATCACCTAGATAAAAAACAGCTTATCTATTAAGTTATAGAACTTACGCAAAAGCTAGGTAATTAGGTCATTGCGTTTGCCTAGAATGTCCGCGCTTAACTTTCCGTTTATGAGGTATAAATAAGCTCTGTCGAGCACGCTAGCGCGTTTACTTAGATAAGGTAGTAACGCCATATTGTACTAGTCTAGGTGACCGTTGCTTCGGACAAATCTTCATTACGTAATTCCTGAGTTAGTTAAAATAACATTTGAGAATAGTAATAATGTTGGGAATAAGCATTTTAAAATACGTTGCGATCGCAATATATATATATTAAAAATATTATTTTCTGGCACATTCATCCCTCTTAAATATATACAGAAAGATATAATAATGATTGGCAAATATAATATATAACTATTTATATAAAGTATTTATATAAGGTATTTATCTAAATACTTTAAGCAAGTAGTTAAAGAAATTTTTGTAAAAATGAAGAGATAGTATAAGCAGAGTAAATACTTTGAAAATTCTATAAGTATTGCAGTGTATATGAGGGAGCTTATCTATGAAAGTATTACATTGGCAACCATTCAAGAAAATGGTAAATATCAGTCGTCAGATAGATTGTTTATTTAATGAGATGATGGGACAGCGGGAACAAGAATGTTTAGATGATATATCTCAAATAGAGATTCAAGATTCGGAAAAAAGCTTGATTTTACGTGTAAATCTACCTAATATATTAGCCAAAGATTTAGATGTGCAAATTTCTCAAGATGCTGTTTGTATCACTGCCGAAACTTTTCATCAAGATAAAGTCACGTTTCATTATGAAAAGTTTCAAAGACTATTCAGGCTTCCAGCATTAATAGATAATGAAGCCGTCAAGGCTGATTTTAAAGGTAGTATTTTAACCTTAAATCTACCCAAACTAAGGATTGATAAATCTAAGGTTGTTAAAATTAATTTTGGTAAAAAGCAACATGAGCTTCCCAATATTGAGCGTCCTCAAGTTTTAGACGTACCAGTTCAGAAAGCTTAAGAGTTTATTCCACAAGAAAGACTTGGGTTAGACTATCCAAAATCTCCTGTAAATAAGAGATAGGGATACGTCTTAATATATCTCAGTATTCATACTTTTGATAGAACAAATTATCACAATCATTAAACATCTCCGGGAAAGAAGATAAAGACTTTTTTAGAAGTCGTTTCTATAAGGGATGTAAATTACCCATATTGAATTTTCAGATGAGTTTAATTTTTGGGTGAATCTGTTATCCATAGCGTATTTAAGTAGTAATATTTAAGCAATAGTATATAGATGATTACATAGACAACACCAAAAAAAAATATCTTATGTAAGAATTATATCTAAACGATAGAGTAATATTACTGGCGCGAAAAAGATAGCCCAAAGAGAAAGCTATGGCATATGGTAGTAATTCAGCAGATATTGGTAGCAAAGGGAACAATCGGCTGATTGTAGGTAAATATTTTGTTGAAACTGGCTATGAACCTGGTGCAATGGCAAGTTTGGCAAACTTAGAAGAAATACCAGCCTTGTCTCCGTCTTCTACTCCATTAAATGCAGTAAATCCTCTCAGTAAGGAGGTGATAGGACGTAGTACAATTATTCAAGAAATAATTGTACTTATTGAGAAGCAGAAGATCATAGAAATTTGTGGTGAAGATGGTATAGGTAAAACTACTTTAGTACAATATTTAACTGCTTATCCCCCTATAAAAACTTTATTTAATGATGGAATAGTTAGTTTATATCCATTAGATCCTTATGTAGGAGATATACTACAGCAGATATGGCAATCTTTTTACCAAAATCAAGATGGATATCTGCCCAATTATCAAGATATTAGCCATGCATTAAGAGATAAACGAGCGCTAATCGTACTTGATGAAAATGATTTGACTGGAGACGAATTAAAACTCTTAGTTAATACCCTTCCAGAATGTAGCTTTATATTTGCTTCATCTAGAAGTCGGATTTCGGGAGGTGAATATTCTGTATACCTTGATGGTCTTGGTATTGATGATGCCATATTATTGCTGCAAAATGTACTAAAACGTCAACTTGACCCAACAGAAACAATAGCAGCACAATCATTGTGTGAAATCTTAAAGGGTAATCCGATTTATTTACAGCAAGCAGCTGCAATTAATTTTGAAAGTGGACTTACTTTAGCAGAAATTGTTAGTAATTTAAGCACAGCTAATGCTAAAGAAGATTTAAGCAACCAAGTCTTAAATTACTGTAACCCTTTGCAAGTGAAAATATTAGAATTGCTGAGTTTGATGGGAAATGTAGGATTAAAAAGTAAGCAGATAGTATCAATTCTCAAATTTCCCGAATGTTTGAGTGCTTTAGAAAACTTGTGTCAGCGCTACTTAGTAAAATTTGATGGTAATCGCTACATCCTTAGTCGAAATATATTAGGAATCCTACCACCACAGCATAAACTAGAGGCATCATTTAGTACAGCATTAAATTACTTTGGGGATTGGGTCAAGCAAAATCAATATCAACCCCAAAAAATCATTACAGAAATTGATGCGATCGCACAAATCATTGAAGTTGCAGTCAGAAATAGTTGCTGGCAAGATGTAATGTATCTAGTCAAAGCAGTAGATGAGATAATAGCCTCAAGTGGACGATGGAGTCTATGGGGAAAAGTATTACAAAGAGGAATGCAAGCAGCTCAAGCTATACAAGATAAGAATGATGAAGCTTGGACTCATCATCAATTAGGGATTATCTCTTTAGCTTTTGAAGATAAGGAAACTGCTTATCAAGAATTTAGCAAAGCTTTAGAAATACGTACTATTTTGAATGATCAGACTGGAACAAGTGCAACTCGTCATAACCTCGAGTTGATAGGTGTAGATGAATCTGTATTCCCTGAATTATATTCTCAATTAAACCTATTAGATACTCAATTGAATACTCAGATAAGTACAAAATCCCAAAAAAATCGAGCAACTGATAGACAAACTAAAAGATATTTTCAAACACCAAATCACCAGATACTTGATCCGATATTAAGTAGAAAAAGTAAATCTAGTCAGACTTCTGACTCTAGAATTAATAAATTATCTTTAAATATACCATTATCTGAAACAGAGACAAAAAATGAACCATTAACTGCATCATCAGTTAATAATCACAACTCAAGTTCAGAAGAATATTTGCCCTTAAACCCAACTTATAATAAGCACAGAAAATTATTCTCACCTGTGGGATTGATGAGTATAGGTGCAGGAATTTTAGTCTCAAGTGGATTACTTGCTTGGGTTACATGGAATTATACTGCAGAAAAACCATCAGCAAAATCTCCTAATTTACCAAAAGCTCCTAATTTACCAAAAGCAAAAAATAAATCTAGCTTATCAGAGAAAGATAATACAACGCCTAAATCATCTTTAGACACTCAAACTCCAACGACATCAAATCCCTCACTTACCCCGTCACCGAGTGAAGAATCTGATATACCTAAGCAAACAGAATCAAATGTAGAACCTCCATCTGATGTTGTTCCAGTCCTTGTTCCAGACATTGAAATTGAGCAACCACGGATGAATAAGGAATATCCAAATTACCCGTCCTTAGAAGTACCTATTCAGAAAATACCATCAAATAGAGATTTATTTCATCCCAGAGCTAAAACCCAACCGAAAATATTCAATTCCGAAAGAATATCGACTCCTATACCGAAAGCAACTCAAACTCCAAAATCTACTCCTGAACCCACACCAACAACCTCATCTAAAACAGAATCTACACCCAAACCATTTCCCCAACCTACACCCCAATCTACATCTAACCCAACTTCTACCAGTCCTTGGAGATTTTTTGTAGAACCAGTTCCAACTCCAACCCCAGAAGCTGAAGCAACTCCCAGTTTTACACCAGGAGGTAATTAATACAAATGTTGGGTCTATTACCTATGGCAAAAAAAATTGATCAGATTTTGAATTAACTTCTTTCAAGTCTACATCTATTAATATTGCACCTTCCAAATTAGCATCCTTAAGATTTGCACCTCTGAGATTTGCACCTCGGAGATTTGCATTGCTTAGATTTACACCTTCTAAATTAGCATTACGTAGATTTGCATTTTGCAGTTTTGCACCTGCTAAGTTGACATTGTGTAAATTAGCATCTTGAAAATTAGCACCAACTGCATATACATTTCGTAAATCACTATTATTTAGTGTAGTTTTCTTAAAATTAGCATCTAAGATATTAGCGTTTCTCAGATTAATACTTGCTAATTTTGCTTCTTGGAGATTTGCATTTTGTAATTCAACTTTTTCTAAAGATGAGCCATTTAAATTTACATATTTGAGATTAGCTCTTTCTAAATTAGATTCTTCTAAAAGACTATTTTTCAAGTTTGCATTCTGAAGATTTATTCCTTCTAAATCAGCTTTTATAAGACTGGAATTTTCTAAATTAGCATTTTCAAGGTTTGCTAAAACTAAACTTATTTTGTTTAAGTTACAAGACCAACAATTTTTGGTTTTAAGTAATTGAAGAAATTCCGGCTTTTGTCTTTGTTGCTCGTTCTCTTCAGTATTTTTATTTTTTTTTATTTTTTTATCTGACTCTATACCCAAATAATTTTGTGATTCCCATGTAGATAATTTGGAACCAAATTCTGAATTAGACTTAAAATTAAATCCGTTTAATTTTAATACATTGATACCTATAATACCTAATATGATCAAAGTACTAAGACTTACAGACCCTAGGGAAAGTAAAGATTTATGATAATTATTAGTTTTATTTAATCTTTTATTTAATCTTTTATTTAAGATAGATTCTTCTGTATCAACAACCGAAACACACTTTAATTCTTCCAATGCTATAGCAGCATTGGGAAAACGATTTTTTAAATTAGGCTCTACCATCTTACTCAACCAAAGAGCAAAATCAGAAGAAATTTTTGGCTTCAGTCTCTCAATGTCAAATCGATACTCCTCATTTACCAGTTGTCCAATATCTACACTACGAGTTCCTGACAATAAACAAATCAAAGTTGCCCCTAAACTATACAAATCAGATGCCTCAGTAGGTGAATGTCCAAAATATTCTTCAGGAGGCATAAATCCTAGAGTACCAGCGACCATGCTGTTAACAGACAAATCCTTACTACTCAAACGCGCTAAACCAAAATCTATTAAATAAGCATTTAACTGCTCATCTATCAGTATATTTTCTGGCTTGATATCTCTATGAATAATTGCAGGAAATTTGTTTTGTAAATAGACTAAATTCTCTAATATGGAGACCGATATTTGCTTAATTTCTCTAAGTGTAAAGCTATACCTTTGAGCTAGAGATGGAGCTTTCTTATACTCTTGAACTAAGCAAAAACCTTGATTTGTTGTAAAAGATGTTAGATAACCAGGTATACGAGGGTGAGACAGTTGTTGTAGAATATTTATTTCACGGTCAATTGCTGTTTGAACCGAAAAAAAATTACTCCATTCTGAGGAACTGCATTTGGCAATTTTTTTAGGAGTAAAGCAAAACTCTTTAATTACTACTTTTTCCTCCAAATCCTCATCTTCAGCCAAATAGGTAATGCGTCCCGCTTCTCGATTACTTCCTAATTCTTCAATTATTCGATAACCAAGTTTAGCGAAAAACAATTTTCTACTCATTAGAGATTTTTACGCAACAATAAAAGTGATATATAATACTATACGTGCAGTATTAATACATATTTTTACACTAATTTATTGAAGATGTAAAACTTTCTGTAAATTAAGATGGTGATGGGTAAATGGTAAATGCTGATTGGGGAGAGGATTTAGTAGTGTTAAACTCCTATATTCAATTTTTCTAGTAAACCCTTAGTAGAGACAACATGACGTTGCAATCCCAAATCTTTGGGAGGAATACCAAGAGCTAAGCCAATAAGCTGGGGTAAGTGTAATATAGGTAAACTTAATTTTGTACCTATGACTTGTTCTACCTCTGGCTGGCGAGAATCCAAATTTAAATGGCATAGGGGACAAGGAGTAACAATACAATCAGCACCAGCTTCTAAGGCTTCTTTAATGTTTCCTCCTGCCATAGCAAAAGACTCCTTGGTTGCATAACTAGAAAGGGGCCAACCACAGCATTGAGTGCGACCTCTATAATAAATAGGAGTAGCCCCAATAGTCCGAAACACATTTTCCATTGCTTCAGGACTTGAGGGATTATCGTAGGGCATAGATTTTTGCGATCGCAGCAGATAACAACCATAAAAAGCCGCACATTTTAAGCCAGTTAGTTTATGAGTAACACGCTGCTGGATTTGTTCTAAGCCATAATCTTTAACTAGGGCATATAAAAGGTGTTTGACTTGTGTTGTTCCCCGATAGGGTAGACAACCCGACTTTTCTAGTAAATCATTTACCTGAAGTATATATTCAGGTTTCGTTTCTTGAAAATTTTTGAGACGTTCATCAACATGACCAATTACACCTTGGCAAGTACTGCAATGAGTTAAAAGTGATAATTTTAATTCCTCTGCTAAAGTAATATTACGAGCATTAACAGTATCCTCTAAAAGTTGAGAATCTTCCTTGAAAGTTCCAGAACCACAACAAGCAGCTTTTTTGAGTTCAACTAATTCAATACCCAATAATTTACTGATAGCTACGGTCGATTGATGGAGCTCACCACAAGCACCTTGAGCAACACAACCTGGATAGTATGCGTATTTTAGTGTCCGAGATGGCATAAAATTCTATTATCCCTATTGCTGAGTTAAAGATTTAAGTTAGGTCAATAACTGTTTTACCATTCTCAGAAGACATTGACTTTAAAAAATCTCATCCTATTACGATTACTTGTACAAGTTAAAAGTTAAGGTAAGTAAGGATTACAGGCTAAAGTTCTTCTACTTTAGTAATATGGTACTTTCATATAAATTATCGTAATTACAGAAAACTTGTTCTGGTATGGCGATAGTGGAGGTGAATTCGGTCTGTAAATTTGTACGCGCCTTTCTAAATTCAATAAGAATTAGAAATTAGAAACATTTTTACGGTGTATGAAATGGCGCTTTTCGATAAGATATATATGCTCAAAATCATGTAGTTGTTTGAGAGCAAATATTTACAGTTGGTTAAGGAAATTTATCTATGAGTCAAGCAGAAATTTTTGATAAAGTTAAGAGCATTGTTACCGAGCAACTTAGTGTTGAGGCAGATACGGTTAAACCTCAATCTAATTTTGCTGATGATTTAGGAGCGGATTCTCTAGACACAGTAGAATTAGTAATGGCTTTGGAAGAAGAGTTTGATATTGAGATTCCTGATGAAGCTGCTGAAAAAATTACTACAGTGCAAGAAGCAGTAGATTACATAAATAATCAAGTAGCTGCATCTGCTTAGTTTATTCTGAGTGCTGAGTACTAGGGGGTATTTCCGGTCGTGTATTTTTCCATGCGCGTAAGGTTTCTAGTCTAAGCAAGTTTATTGCGCTTAAATTAGCAAGAAGTAGTAACAAGATTAATTATTTTGAATCCAGTTCAGATTAATTAACATCAGATAATTCCACTCAGGTAGAGAATGTCCCCAGTGTCTATAAGTAATTGTTATTAGTGTCGCAAGCTAGACATAATTTGGATATGAAAGGGCAAAACTTATCTGTTGAAATATATCTGTTGCGACTTTGCCGAACTTAGGACTCAGGACTCAGTCGCGGAGAAATTTTTCTCGGTTACGCGACTCTCACTTAAGTCACCTGAAACTATCGTCATGACAGATTATATACGTAAGCGCGTTGTTGTAACTGGTGTTGGCGCGATTACGCCGATTGGGAACACACCAGCCCTGTATTGGGAAGGATTATTAGAAGGACGTAATGGTATTGGCGAAATTGCTGCATTTGATGCATCTCGTCACAATTGTCGTATCGCTGGTGAAGTCAAAGATTTTGATCCACTTGAATATCTAGATAAAAAAGATGCCAAGCGGATGGATAGATTCTCTCAATTTGGGGTTTCGGCAGCAAAACAAGCGATCGCAGATGCATCTCTGATTATTAATGACCTAAATGCAGAGCAAATCGGTGTAGTTATTGGCTCTGGTGTGGGTGGTTTGAAGGTCATGGAAGACCAACAAACTATTTATCTAAATCGCGGTCCCGACCGTTGTAGTCCCTTCATGATACCGATGATGATTGCCAATATGGCAGCTGGACTAACAGCAATTCATACCGGAGCAAAAGGACCTAATGTCTGTACTGTCACAGCCTGTGCTGCTGGCTCTAATGCCGTGGGAGATGCTTTTAGACTAGTTCAGGGCGGTTATGCTCAGGCAATGATTTGTGGCGGTTGTGAAGCTGCTATTACTCCTTTGGGTGTAGCTGGATTTGCAGCAGCTAGGGCTTTATCTTTTCGTAATGATGACCCGGCTCATGCCTGTCGTCCTTTTGACAAGGATAGAGATGGATTTGTTATGGGTGAAGGTAGTGGAGTTCTGATTTTAGAAGAACTCGAACACGCAAAAAGTCGTGGTGCCAAAATTTATGCAGAAATTGTCGGTTATGGAATGACCTGCGATGCTTTTCACATGACTTCCCCAGTACCCGGAGGTACTGGTGCTACCAGAGCCATGCAGCTAGCTCTTAAAGATGGAGGATTAACTCCAGAAATGGTTAGCTATATCAATGCTCACGGTACTAGCACCCCTGCGAATGATTCCACCGAGACAAAAGCCATCAAGGCTGCTTTAGGAGAACACGCCTATAAAATAGCAATCAGTTCCACAAAGTCCATGACAGGTCATCTATTAGGAGGTTCTGGTGGAATTGAAGCAGTCGCAACAGCCCTTGCGATCGCTAACGATCGTATTCCTCCTACGATCAATTTAGAAAATCCAGATCCAGAATGCGATTTAGACTATGTTTCTAATACCAGTCGGGAAGCAGTTGTAGATGTTGCACTATCGAATTCATTTGGATTTGGTGGTCACAACGTAACATTAGCATTTAAGAAATATGTTTAGAGTTTCACCGTTTTGATTTAGCTTATAGTTCCTGGTGAAGAAACTGATAGTTTTTGACTTTGAGTTTCTTCGCTAAGAACGGTGGAACGGTTCAGTTTTTTATCTAAAAAATGATTTGAGAAAAATATTTCCCTATTTACGAAAATCGTAAATGGCTCTCTCTATCAGGCTTTAGCTTATCTAAAATATTGATTTGGTGGATTTTACAACTGATAGATGGGCAAAATAGCACCTAAAATTAAACTGATTAGTATTGAATGCTGATAGATGGAAATCTACTTTGGCCTGGAGGAAGGGTAAGAGTTAAACGAGAAACAGATTGCTTTTTGAGAGAAGTGCTTAAAGAGCATAATGATGGAAAATCGAAAACTCCTTTCTTTGTAAGTTCTAAGGTTCCCAAATTAAATGTAGTGGCGAATCATACCAAACCCTCAAATTCTAATTTTTTTCCTTTTTTCCTGCTTTTTTAATCTCTAATCCCTTTGTTTGTTCCATAGCGCAAGGCATCTTATCTTGTTCCATCTTCCCAACTTCCTACTTTTTACTTTTCCCGCTTGTGAGAGAGCAAGTACCAATGGGATGATAGAAATACTGTCTTGGGAAAGTTTGAAATAACCCGAGCAATCAAGCTCAAAAAGCGTTAACCCGTCGTTAAGAATAATTTATTTTTATGGCTGTTGCTACCCAATCCCTTGAAACACTTTGCATCAACTCAATTCGCTTTCTAGCTATTGATGCTGTAGAAAAAGCCAAATCCGGACACCCAGGACTACCAATGGGTGCAGCGCCAATGGCGTTTGTACTTTGGGATAAGTTCATGCGGTTTAACCCCAAAAATCCCCAATGGTTCAATCGCGATCGCTTTGTTTTGTCTGCCGGTCATGGTTCTATGTTGCAGTATGCTTTGTTATACTTAGCAGGCTTCGACAGCGTTACCATAGAAGACATTAAAAACTTCCGTCAGTGGGAATCTCAAACTCCTGGACACCCCGAAAACTTTGTCACCAAAGGTGTAGAGGTTACTACCGGACCTTTGGGTCAGGGTATTGCAAATGGGGTCGGTTTGGCAATGGCAGAAGCGCATTTGGCTGCCAAATTCAACAAACCCGATGCTAAAATTGTTGACCACTACACCTACGTTATCTTGGGTGACGGTTGCAACATGGAAGGTGTTTCTGGTGAAGCTTGTTCTTTTGCTGGACACCAAGGTTTAGGTAAATTGATTGCTCTTTACGATGACAATCACATCTCTATCGATGGCTCCACCGATGTAGCTTTTACCGAAGACGTTTCCAAGCGCTTTGAAGCTTATGGCTGGCACGTTCTACATGTCAAAGATGGTAACAACGATTTAGATGCGATCGCTAAAGCTATTGAAGAAGCTAAATCTGTCACCGACAAGCCCACCATGATTAAGGTGACAACAACTATTGGTTATGGTGCACCCAATAAGCAAGATACCGCAGGTATTCACGGTTCTGCCCTTGGTACTGATGAAGTTAAACTCACTCGCGAGAACTTAGGTTGGGAGCATGAGCCATTTGTCGTACCAGATGATGCTTTAGCGCATATGCGCAAAGCTGTAGACCGTGGTGCTAGTTATGAAAATGATTGGAATAAGAATTTTTCTAACTACAAGTCAAAGTATACTCAAGAAGCAGCAGAATTTGAGCGTTACTTGAGTGGTAAACTTCCCGATGGTTGGGAAAAAGTATTACCTACATATACTCCCGAAGATAAGGGTTTAGCAACCCGTAAGTATTCCGAAGCCTGCTTAAACAAGATTGCTGGAATCGTTCCCGAATTAATTGGTGGTTCTGCGGACTTAACCCACTCCAACTTAACTGAAATTAAGACAGATGGAGAATTCCAAAAAGGCGCACACCAAAATCGTAACGTACACTTCGGCGTGCGCGAACATGGCATGGGAGCAATCTGTAATGGAATGGCTCTGCACAACTCTGGTTTAATTCCTTATGGTGCTACCTTCCTAATCTTTACAGACTACATGCGTGCTGCAATTCGTCTGTCTGCTTTATCTCAAGTTGGTTCCATTTGGGTAATGACCCACGACTCCATTGGACAGGGAGAAGATGGTCCTACCCACCAACCAATTGAAACTGTGGCTTCATTAAGAGCTATTCCTAACTTGACAGTAATTCGTCCTGCTGATGGAAATGAGGTTTCTGGGGCTTACAAGATTGCCATCGAAAAAGCTAAGAAAAATGAACCCACATTACTTGCATTTACCCGTCAAGGTGTACCTAACTTAGCTGGTAGCAGTATGGAAAATGCAGCTAAGGGTGCTTATACCTTAGTTGATTGCAATGGTACTCCAGATATCATTTTGATGGGTACTGGTTCCGAGGTACAGCTTTGTGTCGGTGCAGCAGAAAAACTATCTGCTGAAGGTAAGAAAGCTCGCGTAGTCTCTATGCCTTCTTGGGAATTATTTGAAGCTCAAGACGATTCTTACAAGGAATCTGTACTACCTGCATCTGTAACTAAGCGTGTATCGGTAGAAGCTGCTGCAAGCTTTGGTTGGCATAAATATGTAGGTACAGAGGGAGCAACTGTAAGCATTGACAGATTTGGTGCTTCTGCTCCTGGTGCTACTGTTATGGAAAAATTTGGCTTCAGTGTTGATAATGTTTTGGCTACTGCTAAGAAAGTTTTAGGTTAGTAGTTAGTTAAGTAATTGAATTAAACTTTTTAGAACAGGCGTATTGCCTGTTCTTTTGTCTGTAAATTCAATCGTAAAGATTTGTTAATAAAAGCTGATTGTATAAAGACTTTAAAAGTCTTTTATTAAAAGTAGTTTCATGACTTACTTAAGAATATACAAAAATTTAGTTATCATAATTTAAATCAATACTATCTAGTACAATAGAACTATATAATTTAAGAATTAAAAATCATCATTTTTTGTAATGAGAGGCGTAATGAAAGCAGAGCTTCTCAAAAGATTATTTAAGGCGATCGCCTACGGCGGGTGCTACCGCACCATCGCTAGTTCAGACTATCTAGCTATTGATAAGCTTACCCATTTGGTAATTGAGGAAGAATGTAAGAAGGGGCATACTCTTCTTGCTGACCAGTTGGAGAATATTACTAAACCTGCAATTTGGGAGATTGTTGATGGAAATTGCCAGCTACCCAAGTCGCTATTTCCACCAAACTTATTAGGCGATATTCTAAGTTACTACACGTTTTTTAGCTAGGATTCTGAAAGAATACGATGCTCCAGATGATGCAGAGAAAGGAGAAGGTACTTTTAAATAGGAGCTAGGTAAACAAAATCGTCATGGAAACGTTAAAGATGTATCTAGAAGTGCTGGAACTCTTCAAAAAGATTGGACTGTTGTAAAATCATTTCAATTGAGAGAAGCTTTTTGCATTGCAGTAGTTGGACACCAAGGTTGGAATAACGATCCAGATGCTCAAGTACCATACAGTTTAGTTGTCAGCTTTGAAGCTTTAGAATCTAATATTGCGATTTACACTAAATTTATTGAAGCTCAGGTGGAAATTATATAAATAGTTAAGAGAAGATTTAGTCTCAATTTAGTGATAACCAAACTTTCTCATAAGTTGTTCAACAAAATAAATTACATAAAGTCATTACAAATAATAATAATTTTTTGTTCTATAAGCAGATAGCTATCAAATTAACTAAATTTACAAAAAAGCATAAAAATTTTGTATCCATAATTCGTAATATTTAGTTTACAAAACTTTAAATTTCCGAATAGTTAAAAAATATTTTCATTTAGCTACGAGATTACAGGCTATTTCGGTGTAATATGGTTTTTTAAAATCTATAGAGTCGTATTTTTTATCTGTATATTAGTTGGTTAATAAGCAGCTAAAAACTACTATTTAACCTATTATTATTATCCTTTACATATTACAAGTTCGGAAAAGCACATATTTTTCCCGCCTCTAAATATTAACTTTAGTAAAATTTAGAGTTATAAAAAATACAAAAAAGAGTAATTTCTTTTCCGTGTTTGACAAAATACTTATTTTGTTGGAATTGACAATTAAAACAAACTTATAGCTATTGTAAGTATTTTTATTTGAATACAATACGAAGCTGACATCAGCTTTATTCCGCTTTCCAAAAATTGGACAATGTTGGACATTGCCTATTTCTTAGTTCCTTCTTCATCAAAGAAAGTCGGCTCTTACTTCTCCACAGGTTTCCAAATCGGTTTCAGCTAACCCTAATAAATTTAAACTAGCTGAGTAATCTCTATCAGCTTCCCAACCGCAGTTAGAATTATCGCATCGATATAACGGTTTCAAGACTTACACTTACGCTTATTGTGCAGTAAATCTTGCCTTTTACGATAGCCATAAGCCTTAATTTCGTTATTACAGCACTTTGCAGTTACAATGAGGTACATTCTCCCTGCTCTCTGCCCCCTGCTCCCTGCCTTACAACGATATGAACTGTACCTCAATCAGATGAAATTGGCTGTATGTAACTGACAACGCCAGGCTAATTAATAAAACAGATTAATGCAAAGAGATAACCTCTGTTTCCGATTCATCTCGAATATACTCAATCATTTCTAAAGCCTTTTGAACATCAAGTTCTTTTCCCTGCTTCTGGAAGATTTCCATTGCTTTTTTTAAATCAGCGATCGCTCCTTGATGATCTTCGGAGTTATAGCGAGCGAGTCCTCTATTACCATAAAATTTGGGATTCTGAGGATTGATTTTTATACAACTGTTGTAGTCATCAATTGCACCTTCATAATCTTCTAATTCGGCACGAGCATTACCACGATTGTAATAGATATAAGCATCTTGAGGCTTGATTTTTAAGGCTTTAGTATAGTCGTCAATTGCACCTTGATAATCTTTTAACTCTGCACGAGCATAAGCTCTTTTCCTTAGGGCTTGAATATCTTGTGGTTTTTGTTTTAAAACTTGATTAAAGTCGGAAATAGCACTTCGATAATCTTTTTGGCTAATATGAGCTAGGGCACGATTGAAATAAGTATATATATGTTTAGGCTTAATTTCTAATACTTTGTTATAGTCTTCTATTGCTTGCTGATTATTTCCTAACTTATATTGGGCTAGACCCCGATTAGTATATGCTTGGATATATTGGGGATTAATTTGAAGAGTTTGAGTAAAATCTGCGATCGCTTGTTTGTATTGCTGTGATTCGTAATAAATATTTCCGCGATAATAATGAGCTTCACTGAGCTTAGGGTTAATTTTCAGGGCTTGAGTTAAATCTATAATAGCTTGTTGGTAATCTTGCTTCCGAGAGTAAGTAATACCCCGGTTTAAATAAGCAAATGCATTACTTGGTGTTAATTTTAAAGCTTCGTTATAATCCGCGATCGCTTTTTCTGTATTACCCAAGTCATCATATGTATTACCACGACTAATATATATTTCAGGGTAAATAGGATCTATTTTTAATGCACGATTGAAGTCTTCTAATGCTCCATAATAATCCTGCAAACGATGGAGAGTTACTCCCCTTTGGTAGTAAGCATCTGCATATTCTGAGTTTGTTTGAATTGCTCGATTGTAATATTTAATTGCATCGTGAAATTTACCTTGTCGATAAAATTGATTACCACTATTGAGATATCTTAAGGCTTTGAAATTATTACTACCTAGTGAATTATTACTTTTAGCTACAAGTATTTTACTTTCTAAATATGTTTGTGAAGGGATGTGAGCTTCAACTCTGATTCCATTTGCTAAGCTTCCTAAGATCATTAGATAAAAAGTTATTTTTAATACTTTCATTTCTATAATTCTCCCAAACTTATAAAGATATTAAATAAATATATAGTTATTTTTAATACCTCTTTATAAAAAAATATGTGATGATAATTACTTAATATTGATATATTAGATTAATTTTCCTATGATACCTTTTCAATTGCAATGCTTAATATTTAGCCAAATCTATCTTCTTACTAATAAGACTATTTTCTAAAGCTCAATAATTTTAATCTTTAGAATACATGTTACACACTATTTAATTTATTACCCTTAAGTCTATTCACTCTGTTTATATATACCAATAAGCTTACAAATTATACAGAGATAGGTGCTCCCTTAGCCATAAAAATTTACACTTAGATAATGTTTATTATTTCTCTACCTTGCACTGATAAAGCAAAGGAAATAATATTGTTATCTAAATTACATTTTCTCACTATGGTAGATATGAAATTCCATTCTGATTACGTAGAAATCTTTTTATCTGAGCAGATAATTTATTTTGTAATCAGTTACTTAATAAAGTATTAAATATAATTCAAGAATAAAATAGTATTTTTTCTAATGTCTTTAATTTAAAGATATGTAAAATAATATTGCATATAAACAGATATATATAAAGTTAAATGGCGAAAATTAACGGTATTGATGGTATGAGTGTGGAAGAAGTAAATCAAGAAATAGCCAAAGGTGGTAAATTCATTGTCTTTCTTTACTGTTTTTCTCTATTGATTATTACTTTTAAGCGTAGTTCCAATATTTATTTTATAAAAGCTGATGAAGGGACTTTTGTTAAGAGTCTTCCTTTTTGTACACTGTCATTTTTCCTTGGGTGGTGGGGAATTCCCTGGGGGATAATATATACTATTCAATCTTTAATCACTAATTTTTCCGGCGGTCAAGATATGACCGAGCAAGTCATGTCTTCTTTAAGACAAATTTAAAAATTTAATTTTACGAAAATATTTTTGAAATTACTATCCAAATGTGGAGCATGTTCCATAGAATTTCTCCTGGTGGTGAATACGTTTTAATTATGTAAACACGTAGTCTGTATATAAGTCTTGAAGCGATTCTTGAAGCGTTCTTAACAAAAGACTTTCATGTCGTAATGCCTGCCTAGTATAAACAGAAAAGACTCAATATAACTCAATAGGATTACCGTTAAAAATCTTTATTCAACTACAGCTATTTTAAGCTCAGCATTTTTCCTTCCCATCTTCAATCTGTGGACACCCAAGAATAGTACACATTAATTCACCGCAAACTCACCACACATAGCTACAATATATGTCTGTGCTATGTGCACTTTTTGGGTTTTGGAGTGGCAATTTTGGGTTGCATCATCTTCTTCCTAATTTTAAATGAAAAGGAAAATCCAAAATCCAACATCTAAAATCTTCAATACTGAAATTACCATGAGTCTTCCTATCGTTGCCATTATTGGTCGTCCAAATGTCGGAAAATCAACTTTTGTCAATCGTCTTGCCGGTCAAAAAGCTGCCATTGTTCATGACCAACCAGGAGTAACTCGCGATCGCACCTATTTACCTTCTTATTGGCGCGATCGCGAGTTTACGATTGTAGATACTGGTGGCTTAATTTTTAATGATGACACAGAATTTCTCCCACTCATTCGTCAACAAGCTATGATGGCTCTACAAGAAGCCAGTGCAGCAATTTTTGTGGTTGATGGTATGAACGGATTAACCTCAGCTGATGAAGAAATTGCTGAATGGTTACGTCAGCAGCCAGTTCCAGTATTATTAGCAGTAAATAAATGTGAGTCTCCACAACAAGGTTTAATGCAAGCTGCAGAATTTTGGCAGTTGGGTTTAGGAGAACCTTTTGCTATTTCAGCAATCCATGGTAGTGGTACAGGTGATTTGTTAGATGAACTAATTGAACACATTCCTCCAGTGGCAGAGATTGAGGAAAGTAAGGAGATTAAAGTTGCAATTGTGGGACGACCAAATGTTGGTAAGTCCAGTTTGCTAAATGCTTTCGTAGGTAAAGAAAGAGCAATTGTTAGTCCTGTTTCTGGTACTACTCGCGATGCAATCGATACTTTTGTAGAACGAGACGGGCAAACATATCGTTTAATTGATACAGCTGGTATCAGAAAAAAGAAACATATTTCTTACGGAACAGAGTTTTTTAGCATCAACCGTGCTTTCAAAGCTATTCGTCGTGCTGATGTTGTTCTAATGGTGATAGATGCTATAGATGGAGTTACTGAGCAAGACCAAAAATTAGCAGGTAGAATTATTGATGAAGGTAGAGCCTGTGTATTAGTAGTGAATAAATGGGATGCCATAGAAAAAGACTCCCACTCCATCTACGACTATCAAAAACATGTTGAAAGTCGAATGCATTTTACAGAATGGTCCGAAACTATTTTTGTCAGTGCTGTAACTGGTCAAAGAGTAGCCAAAATACTAGATTTAGTAGATAGTGCTGCTGCTGAACATAAACGTCGTGTCAGCACTTCTGTAATTAATGAAGTTTTAGAAGATGCTGTGACATGGCATTCTGCTCCCGTCAGTCGTGGAGGAAAGCAAGGTCGAATTTACTACGGCACTCAAGTAAGCACTGAACCACCTACAATTGCTCTATTTGTAAATGATTCTAAACGTTTTGGAGATAACTATCGTCGTTACATAGAACGTCAATTTCGTCAACAATTAGGATTCAAAGGGACTCCAATTCGCTTATTATGGCGTAGTAAGAAAGTTCGTGATATGGAATCTATAAGTTCAAATAGAGCAACTCGTGTTTAAATAAATAGTTTTTGAGTTGGTATTTGGTTAATGGTGGTTAGTTCTTGATTTAACAGGTCTTACTTTTATAAGATTAATCTCCAAATATCAACAATTAAAAGCTAACAAAGATGATGTTCGATATTTAACTAAATATATTATTTTAGATGGACTTACTGCGATCGCTACCGTTAGGACTTTATTTAGAAAAACCCCAAACTTGGTTACATAAGCTCGATCCGCGTATTAAGCTTGCTTGGTTAATGAGTTTTTTGACTAGCTATATCTTTTCTAATAGTCAGTGGCGTGTTCTACTGGCGAGTATGCTAGTTATCACTACCATACTCGCCAGAATACCTCTAAGAGTTTGGCGCAAACAAATGGGTTGGTTAATAACAGTATGCTTTTTGGTATTACTGATTGCATCAATTAGTCCTGATAGCTATGCAGTTAAGTATCAGCCTCGATTACCAGTAAATCCACAAGTATTACAACCACTAGCTGTTAAAAAAGAGAAAGATCCATTATCTACAACTTTATCATCACCTTCTCCAACTAATAACTCCACTCTCAGGGAAACTCAAAAAACTGATAATGAGAAAAGAATTAGTATCAGAGAAAGACTGGCAATATTTCAATCATCAAAGGAATATAATTATATATTGCAAGAAATAGGACCGGTTTTCGGTATTGGACCAATCATCGTTACCCGTAACTCTTTTGATTTAGCTATTAAACTTAGTACTATATTTTTTACTGTCCTTTACGGTACCACTCTATATTTGTTGACTACAGCAGCCGAAGAAATTACTGCTGGTTTAGAGAGTTTGATGCAACCCTTACACAGGTTTAAATTACCAATCACTGAAATCACCTTAACTTTAACTTTATCTTTACGCTTCATTCCTCTGGTTTTAGAAGAAGTGCAAAACTTGGTTCGTTCAATAATGACCAGAGCTATCAATTGGCGCAAAATCGGTTGGAAAGGTAGTGTCAAGGTTTGGATAATGGTAGCAGAAAAGTTGTTAGAAAACTTGCTTCTCAGAGCCAAACAGATGGCTGGTGCAATGGTAGCTAGAGGTTTTACAAGTCCTAATCAACATAAAGTTGAATGGTACGAACTGCGGTTAAAAGTACGTGACTGGTTTGCGCTCTTTCTTCTTGCTTTGTTATGGGGATTAAGATTTGCAATTGGGAATCAGGTTTAAAATTAATTGATGCGATGACACGTTAGTATACCTTATAAACGATGGTGGAATAGCACCCACTGTAAGCCTTCGCAATACTAAAACTCTTTATCAAGAGTTGCACCATATAAATCGGTGCTAGCTAAATTAGCACCGTTTAATTTAGCACCTCTAAGGTCAGCACCTCTAAGATAAGCACCTCTCAAGTCAGCTTCTCTTAAATCTGCATAGCGCAAGTTAGAATTTTTTAAATCAACACTCCTCAAATCTAATCCTCGTAGATCAAAACCAGTCAAATCACAATTAATACATTGTTTATTAATTTTCAATTTCTTAATTATTTCTGAATCTAAATCTGTATCTGTATCTTTAGGATTAACAACTGGTTGATATCGATTGCGCGAACTATAGTTTAATGAATAGTTAATTGTCATCAATATCAGACCTAAACAGATTGATGCTGCAACTAAAGGAATGATTTTCGATGGTGTTGGGGATTTCTGAATTTTGGGTTTATCACTTTTAGCAGTCGCTACGGATTTCTTAATTACCGGTTTTAAACATCTTAAAGCTGAAACAGCATCAGGAAAACGATTACATGGATTTGGTTCTACCATTTTTTCCAACCATAATCTAAATATACAGTCTAGATTTGGTAGCAGTGATTTGAGATTGATGCGATAGTTTTCGTCTATTAATTCACCCACTTTTTCAGAAGGAATTTTTAGCAACAGACAAATTAGAGTGACTCCTAAGCTGTAAAGGTCAGATGCAGTACTTAAGTTACGGTTAAACATCTGTTCAGGAGACATGAAACCTAATGAACCCTTCACCATGCTATAACCTACATTTTCTACACCAATTTTTGCAAGTCCAAAGTCAACTAGGTATACATTAAGTTTTTCATCAACCAAAATATTTTCTGGTTTAATATCGCGGTGAATAATAGTTGGTTTTTGATGCTGGAGGTAAATAAGTATCTTTAGTATAGATTGAGCTATTTGCTGTATTTCGGATATGGTGAAATTACGAGATACTGCTAGAGGAGTAGCATTTTTATGTTCTTGTACTAAGCAAAAACCCTTATCTGTCTGAAAAGAGTCTAGATATTTAGGAATCTGGGGATGATGGAGCTGTTGTAAAAGTTCTATTTCTCGCTTTAATGCTTCATAGTCAAACCAACTAGAACTAGTTTGAGCAAACTGAAACTGTTTTATAACTACAGGTTTTTGTTCTTTTTGATTGATTGCTCGATATGTTACCCTTCCCCCAGTTAGATTATTTCCTAATTCCTGTTCTATAACATAACCTTGCAATGAGAAGTCAGGAAGCATTTCATTGTTAATGCTAATAATTCGACTCATGATTACTCCAGCATTAATTCAATATATACAGAATCTACAGAATTTATGACAGTGCGTTGCTTTGGTTCTAAATACTCAATTATATTCATTGAGGAACCCTGGTGAATGCAGGTTAGGTTTTTGCACGTCGTAGTCACAACAACCTATGAATAAATTTATTAATATTGGCAAGAGTTTATTAAAATGTTTTCACCCTGGGATAGGTAACACTCTATTTTTTGATAAAATCCCCAAATTTGCAATATATAAAATAGTCTTATTTGAATAACCTAATTTTCTATTCCTAATTTTTTACTTTTGTCTACTAAACGAATAAATTCGGCGCGATAACCGTTCAGGTCTGCTCCCTGGGACTGACGCGCTAATTGTAATACCTTATCTAAGGTTGCTGTACCTTTATACTTAGAGTCTCTTAACAACATGCCGAAACTTGCAACAGAGGAAGAGAATTTAAAGTTTTCTGAGGCATTATCAAGGGTGAGTCCTTTATCTACGATGGTATAATTTTTCAACTGAGATTTTGATTGTTCTGGTAATTTATAACGTAGTTTGACTTGCATCAACTCGTTACTATTATTGCCGATTTGTTTGGGTTTTTGATACTTTAAAGGATCAATCTGAGAAATTGGCACATCTATTTCAACTCCTACAGGAATAATTTCGTAGAGTGCAGTTACAGAATGTCCCGCACCTATTTCTCCTGCGTCTTTTTTGTCATCGTTAAAATCTTGGTCTGCAAGGAGGCGATTTTCGTAACCAATTAATCGGTATGCTTGCACTTTCTGGGGATTAAATTCAACTTGCAGTTTCACGTCTTTGGCAACTGTGAGAAGAGTTGCACCCATTTCTTTAATTAAAACTTTTTTGGCTTCAAGCAAATTATCTATGTATGCATAATTACCATTACCTGTATTGGCTAACTGTTCCATTTTATTATCTTGGTAGTTACTACTACCAAAACCTAGAACAGTTAAGAAAATACCTTGGTCGCGTTCTTTTTCAATCATTCTGACTAATGCTGCATCACTAGAAGCACCGACATTGAAGTCACCATCTGTAGCGAGAATTACTCTATTATTACCATCTTTAAGAAAATTATCTTTAGCGATTTTGTAAGCCAACTTGATACCTTGACCACCTGCGGTAGAACCACCTGCTTCTAGTTTTTCTAAAGCATCGAGAATCTTATCTTTTTCAGAACCGGGTGTAGCAGGTAACACTACACCTGCTTTACCTGCGTAAACAATAATCGATACCTTATCCTGCGGTCGCATTTGATTTACTAAGAGTCTTATTGCTGATTTTAGTAGCGGTAATTTGTCTGGTTCTCCCATTGAACCGGAAACATCTAATAGAAAGACTAAATTATTGGTTGGTAAATTTTCTACACTGGTAGGAAGGGATTGTAACCCTATTTGAACTAGTTTATGTTTGGAATTCCATAATGCAGGAGCAACTTCTGTATTGACTGATAAAGGGGTATTTTGGGTGGGTTGAGGATAATCATATTTGAAATAGTTAATCATTTCTTCCAAACGTACAGCATCTTTTGGGGGTTTTTGTCCGTTATTAATAAAACGTCTGATATTGCTGTAGGATGCTGTATCTACATCGATAGAAAATGTGGATAAGGGATTGGAAATAACTCGGACGAATGGATTTTCTTGGATGTATTTATATTGTTCACGATTATATTCTTCACTTTTTTCTGAATTTGGAAGTGAGGAGCTTGTATCTGATTTTTTACTATCTAACTGACTTTTGGATTTTAATTGAGGAGATTTATTTCTATTTAAATTTTCTATTACCGGTGCCGATGTTTCACTTAATTGGGAACTGTTTTGCCCCCCACAGCTAATTAAGCTAGCTGCTATTAAAGTAAATCCACAGAATAAAAATATTTTGTTTATATTACTCATATTTTTAATTTTTTTAGGAATTTATTTCTTATAGATTCTTGATTTATTAATATTGTCTTAGTAGAATTTAAATTCTGATTTTCAGTAAAATTTCTATTTCAGACAAGATAAAAATATATAATTTAGGATTACTTACCTACAGTTATAATGATGTAAATACTTAGTCTGTGCATAATTCTTGTACTTAATTAAATCTGTTAATCGATAGTTTACCCATTCTGTGTGAAAATGGAACACTTAACGCAGCTTTGCCGAACCTATAGAAATACCTTGGAACCCAAATCTTGATATTTTACTAAAGTAAAATAAGTTACTAAGTACAGATGAGAACATTTAATAATGTTATCAGTTAACTTATAAAATATCTTTTGTTAAAAGTTTTATAAAAGAAATATTCTCATGAAGTGAAACATGAAAATTTAGTACTACAATATGAAATGTAGAACCTTTCACAAGATACTTTTAACTAAATATTTTTGATATTTTCATTCAAAACTTTTACGAGAAGAAAGCTAAGCTAATAAACTCCTCACCATTGCGAAGAAATTCTAGTCAACTATAAAATTAGTTTAGACCCTAATATTTTTATTAGTATCATGATGTATTTATAAAGCTTGAGATGGGAAAAAATATTTACTATCTATTTGTAATATATTTATACATCTTAAAATCCTTCAGTTACGGAAAATGTAACAGTAGAATTGATGAAGGAGTTGGTAATATTTAATAGACACTTGGTTCTAAGCAAAAGGAACAAGGGAAAAAAGGGAGAAGGGGAAAAAGGAAAAAATTGATAACTGAAATGACAAAACCTTGGTATTGGCGATCGCTTAATTTGAAATGCCGTACTGGTAGTGATATTTTTGCAAAATTATTTTTAGATAATCCTATGGGGATAGGGACTCTTTTAGAAAGCCCTTTTCCTAACTATGGGGATAAACATATCCTCTCAAGGTATTCTATCTGTGCTGGTGCACCTAGAATAATTCATGGTGAAGTTTACATGTGGACACCACCATTAGGTGAAATATTACCTTTCTTAAAGCAGCTAAATAAAAATAATAGTTCTCACAATCTCGATTCTACTCCTACAAATCTTCCTTTCTGCGGTGGATGGTTGGGCTGGTTAGGTTATGATGTAGCTTGGGAAATAGAAGATTTACCCTACACAAAAAAAGATACTTTACCTTTCCCGGTGGCTTTTTGGTATGAGCCAGAATCTTTTGCAGTTTTAGACCATTTACAACAAGTATTGTGGGTTGCTGCGACCAATAAGTTGGAACTAGACCATTTACAGCAAAAACTGGATCGAGAGGATGATTTAGAAGAATCAATTTTGATAACCGATTCTTCTAAAAACAACTTTTACCCTCTAGAATCTCACTCTTTTAATTCTAAACCTTTGGAATTTCACTCCTCCCGTTCAGATTATCAAACTGCTGTAGACCGAGTCAAAAAATATATTCAAGCAGGAGATATATTTCAAGCAAACCTGTCTTTACGTTTTGCATCCTCCACCAACGTTTCCGGATGGCAGATTTATAGAAATTTACAAAAAATTAATCCTTCACCCTTCGCAAGTTACTGGAAAACCCCTTGGGGAGAAGTTGTTAGCTGTTCTCCAGAAAGATTAGTAAAACTTGAAAGTACTAATAAAGCCGAAACTAGACCAATTGCAGGAACACGAATGCGGGGTAAAAGTACTCTGGAGGACGAAAAACTAGCTCAGGATTTAATCAAAAATACTAAAGAGCGTGCCGAGCATATCATGCTTGTAGACCTAGAACGCAACGATTTAGGAAGAGTATGTGAGTGGGGAAGTGTAAATGTTGATGAATTACTGGTAATTGAGCGCTACAGTCACGTCATGCATTTAGTTAGTAATGTTAAGGGAATCTTAAAATCTCAGTTTAATGGGATAGATTTGATTCAGTCAATGTTTCCTGGCGGTACAATTACTGGTTGCCCAAAGGTTCGCTGCATGGAGATAATTGAAGAATTAGAGCCAGTACGTCGCAGTTTATTTTACGGTTCTTGCGGTTATTTAGACCTCAAAGGTAACCTGGATCTGAATATTTTAATTCGTACTTTATTATTAACTCCTGATTCTGCACTCAAGCAAGAGAAAAAAGTATTTGAGGAAAGTCCATATCTTGATAAAGATATGGCTATTTATGATAAATCATCTCCTGTTATTCCTCAACAGAAGATAAATCTTATCAACCCTCTTGCTGCATCAATGAATAAGCCTTACTATTTGGAAAGTTCTACACAAACAATGAATGATCGGTTATCAGACCAGCATCTACATAAAAGCGCACTCAATATAGTTTGGGGACAAGTTGGAGCTGGCATTGTAGCAGATAGCGATTCGCTGCATGAATGGTATGAATCTCTGCAAAAAGCACAAGCACAACTCGCTGCACTGAAAATTTCTGAATAATCGACTCGGAGTTTTATGTGTTATTTCAAGCCAAGAATCGATAATTTTATCGCTGAAAGATGATTCGACTCGGAACTGATATTGTTTATATTCCACGTATTCGCAAAGCTTATGAACGTTTCGGCGATCGCTTTTTGAAACGAGTTTATACCAATAGCGAACAAAATAACTGTGGCTTTGATAATGGTATGACCTTTACTAAAGCTAGTACTCAATCCCAATACTCTTCTATTGTAAGATTGGCTGGGCGTTGGGCAGCAAAAGAAGCTGTTGTCAAAGCTATAGGAACGGGATGGAATGGTATCGGTTACACTGATGTTGAAATCTGTCGATATGCTAGCGGTGAACCTTCTGTAGCTTTACATAATCGAGCCGCACGGATTCTTGCAGAATGGAAAGAAGAAGACCAGCAAAAGCATCTAAATAATGAATCATATCAATGGCAATTGAGTCTTAGTCATGATGGCGATTATGCGATCGCTACAGCAATACTTGTCTTTGTTTTTTAAACTGTTTTGAAGCTGTTTTGAACCTGCCTTTAAGGATGGTAAACCGAAAGCAAAGCAACTTTTTTCAAAGCTTTTAAAGATTGCTTTGAGGTATTCCTCTAAAGTATTACTGCATTGACAACATGAAGGCGAGTATCATGAGTTATAAGTTATGAGTTTACAAGTTATGAAAATCTAGAATGAATAGAAGATTAAAATAATCTCATGGTGTAGTTACGTTTTACACTCATTTTCTATAAGTAGTATTGATTATTTAATACTATAACCATTATTCGGGATAAACTCAAACCCTTATTGTGTGGCTGCTTGTCAAAGGTACATATCAAGGTGTTTATCTTAATTTCAGCCATTCATAGTTGAATAAACCTGACTTTTCCCGAACTGATGTTACTATAGCTCTTTATTCAAAACTTAGTGCTCTAAGATACTCGAAGCTCAAATATTGCCCTCTCAGGACGCTCATATCTACAATTATAGCCTCAGTATTAAATGAATCTAGAAAACTCAGAGACTTACATAAATCATCCTACTTGGGGTTTACTCTACAGAATATGTCTGGTAGAAGACAAGCAGGAACTATTCACCACACTTTATGCCCAAAGGTTATTTTTTTTGGTAATAAATGATGTAAGAGGATTAAAATTTCAACCGGTTGGACGAACCGAAGCACGAATGATGTTAGAGAATCGTTTGCGGACTCTACGTCGTAATGGACAGTCAAAAGAGTATGAAAGCTTGCAGGGTATATTCCGCCGTACTTTTCAATAAACACTACCCGCCCACTACTGCTCTGGCAAGAATATTAATGATAGCTTGGATATGTAGAGACCCCCAATGGGGGTCTCTACAAAATTTATTGGATAAAACTGTTATTAAATTATCCGAGTACTATTGCGAATATTATTGTGAACACTCCTACTTCTAAAGAGCATATTGCAGCCATTGCTAAAGATATTCCCTCTAATGTCAGGCTAATTGCAGTAAGCAAACAAGTACCTGCTTCATCTATCCGTCTTGCTTATGAAGCAGGTCTTCGCGATTTTGGTGAAAATCGGATCTCCGAAGCGATCGCTAAACAGGCTGAATTAGAAGATTTACATGATATTACCTGGCACTTTATTGGACATTTACAGAGTAATAAGGCTAAGAAAGCATTACAACACTTTCGGTGGATTCACTCAGTAGATAGCCTGAAATTGGCACAGCGTTTAAATCAATTAGCACAACAATTAGATTTGAAACCCTTAGTTTGCCTACAGGTAAAAATACTTCCCGATCCAAATAAATCTGGTTGGGATGTCACCCAACTTATGACAGATTTATCAGAATTACATCTTTGCAATAATTTACAAATTCAAGGATTGATGACAATTCCTCCCCTAGAATTAAATACTATAGAGACAAAGAAAGTATTTATTGATACAAAAAAAATAGCAGGAAAAATCAATGATAGTTGTTTTGCAAATTTACAGATAAAGCACCTATCTATGGGGATGTCGCGAGATTACAAGATTGCAATTGATGCTGGCTCGACGATGGTTAGGTTAGGTAGCATTTTATTTGGGAACAGACCTATGTAGAAGAGAAATAAAGCTTTGCGGTCTTTTCTCAGGAAAGTTATTGACTAATTTAAGTTAATACAACAATAATTTTTTTGATATGAAGCTTTAGCTTAGATATTCCTCCAGGTATATGTAATATAAAATTCTTTTGTCAGAAAAAACATTTAGAAACCTCAATTAACTGTGTAGCAAAGTATATACGAGTTTTCTTTAGGTATAAAATCAAAAAAAAGGGAAAAAGCAACTTTTATTCTTGGACTGGTTAGTATATAATTCTCATTCAATTGTCGTTAATGCTTTGATAATCAACGCTACAAGTAAAGTAAGCCTATTAACAAAGTGCGTAGTAGATGCTACAAATAGCGGTAAGATTCCTAAGTCGTTCATTGCCTTTTGATAGTCAAAGTTGATTCTAAGTTAATTTAATAGGCTTTCATAAGTTTTAATTAGCTCTGATCAACTTTGAAAAACTCGATATAAATTCCCTTGGAGTTGAAGTTATGACTAATCTATTTTCAAGATTGAGAGATTTTGTTGGTTTAAATGAGCCAGTAGAATATGACTATTACGAAGAAGAAGTAGACCCCCAGACCTACCAGACCATATATGAAGAGCAAAATACCCAACAAGCTCCTCAAGTCTCTCAAGAAGCTCCCGCAAGTAATCGACGTTGGCGAGAACCCGTGTCTACAATAGGTACTGATGTCGAAACAGGTACTACAAAGACAATGAGTAATGTGATTGGAATGCCAGGAGCACTAAATGGGATTTCTGAAGTTTTAGTTATTGAACCACGCAGCTTTGAAGAAATGCCCCAGGCAATTCAAGCATTGCGTGAGAGAAAATCTATAGTACTAAATCTGACTATAATGGACCCAGACCAAGCCCAAAGAGCAGTAGACTTTGTGGCTGGTGGAACTTATGCTCTAGATGGGCATCAAGAAAGAATAGGAGAGAGTATTTTCTTATTTACTCCGAGCTGTGTACAGGTCAGTACTCAAGCAGGTGTTCTCCATGAAGTCCCTCAGCATCCCGTTCACTCTACACGCTCTAATGTTCCTAACCCAGCATGGGGACAAGATGCTGAAAGGATGGCACAATAAGGGAAGAATTCTAGATTCAAGATTTGATATTTTAGATATTTTTATAGTGGGTCTAAAATTTCAAATCTATAATCCCTCAATGAAGTAAAGGATAAGTGACTTGTCTGCCAAAATTGGTCTAATTGGTGGTGGGGTAATGGGAGAAGCGCTGTTATCCCGCCTAATAATACGTGAAGTATACAAAGCACCAGAAATTATAATTAGCGACTCCTCTGATTCACGTTGCCAATACCTAGAAAAGCAGTATGGGATAACCACCACTGGGGATAATCAAGAACTTTTAATTCAGGTATCAGATTTAATTATAGTGGCAGTGAAACCCCAGATATTTGGGGCGATCGCTCAGGAAATTGGTGAAGCAGGTAATAAAAAGAAGTTTCCCTGCATTATTTCTGTAATGGCTGGTGTGCCTTTATCTCAGTTGGAACTTGCTTTCCCTTCTACACCGGTTATTCGCGCAATGCCGAATACCCCAGCGACAATAGGAGAGGGTATAACAGCAATATGTGCTGGTTCTTATACCAATGCTAACCATTTAAAAATTGCACGTCAGGTTTTAGAAGCAGTAGGAGAAGTCGTAGAAGTTTCCGAAAGTTTGATGGATGCAGTCACTGGATTATCTGGTAGTGGTCCTGCTTATGTGGCATTATTTGTAGAAGCTTTAGCTGATGGTGGTGTCGCATCAGGCTTACCTAGAGCTACAGCTTATAAGTTAGCTTTACAGACGGTTTTAGGAACTGCACAATTGCTAACAAACAGTCATATGCATCCTGCGGAGCTTAAAGACCGTGTGACTAGTCCTGGTGGTACAACAATTGCTGGAGTTGCTCAGTTAGAAAAAAACGGCTTTCGTTCAGCAGTTATGGAAGCAGTCAGAACTGCTGCTAAGAGATCCCAAGAATTAGGACAGTAATTATGGGACTGGGAAAAGGAAAAAGAGGTTAATTAACACAAACATCAAAGAGGAAAGAGAAAAGAGAAAAGAGAAAAGAGAAAAGAGAAATTAAAAATCCTTAATCTTTAAGCAATTACCAATCCTGTATACAATTAAAAACACGAAGTTGACAAAAGTATCGTTAATATAGTAATCAGTCTGGTTAAAATGTAATTGAGTGAATTATCCTGCCTTGTCTGGTGAAATTGACCTCAAGTCAATATTTCCCTTTGAATTAGATGACTTTCAGAATCAGGCGATCGCATCTTTGAATGCGGGACGTTCTGTAGTAGTCTGTGCCCCTACTGGTTCTGGGAAAACCTTGATTGGGGAATATGCTATCTACCGCGCTCTTGCGAGGAGAAAACGGGTGTTTTACACTACACCCCTAAAGGCTCTGTCAAATCAGAAGCTACGTGATTTCCGAGAAAAATTTGGGTTTGAATGGGTAGGTTTGTTGACCGGAGACGCTTCAATAAACCGGGATGCACCTATTTTAGTGATGACCACAGAAATCTTCCGCAATATGCTTTATGGTACTTCCATTGGGCAGGTAGGAATTTCTTTGATGGATGTGGAAGCGGTGGTACTTGATGAGTGCCACTATATGAATGACCGTCAAAGAGGGACTGTGTGGGAGGAGTCAATTATTTATTCTCCACCCCAAATGCAATTAGCAGCACTTTCAGCAACTGTTGCTAATAGTGATGAACTTACCCATTGGTTAAATCAGGTTCACGGACCAACCGATTTAATTTACTCTGATTTTCGTCCAGTACCTTTAGAGTTTTATTTTGGTAATACTAAAGGAGTATTTCCTTTATTAAATGAAGATAAAAGTAAAATTAACTCCCGTCTGTTGCAAAAGAGGGGTAAAAGAGGAAGGACGGAAAAAAGAGGAAGAGGTGGTAGACCCGAAGCTCCAAGCATTACATTTACCTTAAGTAAATTGAAACAACGGAATATGCTTCCAGCGATTTACTTTATCTTTAGTCGTCGGGGATGCGATCGCGCGGTTGCCGAAGTTGGAGATTTATGGTTAGTAAATGCGGATGAAGCGCAACAGTTAAGACGACAGATAGATGATTTTTTGACTAGAAATCCAGAAGCGGGTCGCTCTGGACAAATTGCACCTTTATATCGGGGAGTTGCAGCTCATCATGCTGGAATTTTACCGGCTTGGAAGGGGTTAGTGGAAGAGTTGTTTCAACAAGGTTTAATTAAGGTTGTTTTTGCAACAGAAACTTTGGCTGCAGGTATAAATATGCCTGCTAGAACTACAGTAATTTCCACATTATCTAAGCGTACCGATTCTGGGCATAGGCTACTAAACGCTTCGGAATTCTTACAAATGGCGGGACGGGCTGGTCGTCGGGGTATGGATGAGCAGGGTCACGTTGTAACTTTACAAACACCATTTGAGGGAGCCAAAGAGGCAGCATATTTAGCCACATCAAAAGCCGACCCCCTAGTTAGTCAGTTTACTCCTAGTTATGGGATGGTACTTAACCTACTGCAAACCCATAGCATCGAGCAAGCTAGAGAGCTAATAGAACGTAGTTTTGGTCAGTATTTAGCTAATTTGCACCTGAATCCCCAGTATGAGTACATTTCTAATATGCAGCAGCAGTTAGAGCAGATACGTACGCAAATAGCAGCTGTTGGGGAAGAAGAATTAGCAAGTTATGAGAAACTTAGAGGAAGATTGAAGGTAGAAAAGAAGCTACTAAAAACCTTACAAGAGCAAGCACAGGAAATCCAACAAGAAGGTTTGAAAATGATGTTGGGTTTTGCGGTTTCTGGTAGTTTGGTAAGTCTCAAAGGTAAATATATTGAAGTATCCAAACCGATTACAGCCATTCTTGTAGGCAAAACACCAGGTTCTGGTCGCGCTCCCTATTTGATATGTTTGGGACAAGATAATCGCTGGTATGTAGCGACTAACGCTGATGTCATGGACTTATATGCTGAGTTACCTAGAGTAGAGATACCATTCGACTTAGCTGCACCTCCGGAACTACCTCTAAAACCAGGAGAAAGTATTCCGGGGAAAGAAGAAACCGCTGCGATCGCTTTATCCATACCAGAACCAGATCCTAGTTTACATTTAGCTCCAGAGGTAGATGAGCAGTTATTAAGAGTTGCAGAAGTACAGAAATTAATAGAAGCTCATCCTTTGTTTGGAACTGGTAATACTGGTAAATTATTTAAACGTCGCGCTCTTGCTAAAAAGTTAGAAAAAGATATTCATGATTATCAATCTCAAGTGGAGTTACAGTCTCAGCGTCATTGGGACGAATTTGTTAACTTAATTGAGATTTTGCAACGTTTTGAATGTCTGGATAATTTGGTTCCAACAAATTTAGGACAAGTTTGTGCTGCAATTCGTGGTGAAAATGAATTGTGGCTGGGTTTATCTTTAGCTAGCGGTGTTTTAGATACTATTGACCCCCAACAGCTTGCAGCTATCGTCGCTGCATTGGTCACGGAAAATACTCGTCCTGATAGTTCTGTGAGTTTCCAGGTGTCCCCTCAGGTAGATGAAACTTGGTCACAGCTACAAAAAATTCGTCGTTCTGTATTAAAGGTACAGTATCGTCATGGTGTAGCTTTACCTGTTGGTTTAGAAAATCGCTATATAAACCTGATTTCTTTGGTGGAACAATGGGGTTTGGGAATGGAATGGACGGAGTTATGTGATAACACTAGTTTAGATGAGGGTGATGTGGTTAGGATTTTAAGACGTACGTTAGATTTGTTATCGCAAATACCCCATGTTCCACATTTGTCAGAAGCTTTGAGACGTAATGCTCAAAGAGCGATGCAGTTGATAGATAGATTTCCGGTTAATGAGGTGGTGGAGTAAGAGAAGACTTGGGCTAGAATACCCCAAACATCCTTTAATTCGTAATTGTATGGTTGATCTGGGTGGAGAAATTTTGGTTTTTAAAAACATCTTGTAAAGGTTTAGCAGTAATAAACTCTTACAGGAAGATATTAAATAATTCAATTTTTCCTATCTTCTATTTAATTCAACACGGTTCAGTTAAGCTTAAAAAATAGAAGTAGTGTAGGTTAGGTTTCGTAACTCAACCCAACAAACGAGTGCGGAAATTTAGGTAACGCTCTCTCTCGCTCTACCCAACCTACAGTTACCCTTATCTGAACCATATTGAGATATAAGAGTTCTTTTATGATTATTGATTTTATTAAAACGAGAGTTGATTTAAAGGAAGATACCCTTGAATTGTGTAAGTCTATTGAACTGGAGTTGAAAAGATATGGTGAACCTCTACGTTGGGCTGTTACTGCTGTAGATTTAAATGAAAGAAAGGTTCTTGTTGAAGGGGTAGTCACGAAAGTTAATGGTTAATGCTTGATAGATAATTTTTAGTGTAATATTGGGATCTAGACGACATAGAATTTAAACTAAAACAAATTGCTTTTACATGGCTCCTAAGGAGTTAGTTTTGCTTTTAGGAGCTGATTAATGGCTCAAACAACATAATTAAGTTTATAGATACTAAAATCAAGCAGCGACATAACAAGGAATTTAGCGATTACCCAAATAATGATTAATATAATGATTAATTAGTTGAGTTCACAATAATATCAAAATTGTCAACCGTAATCAAAATCTATCTTTATGTTTTTGTTAATCTAAAATTTTATAATGAAAAAAAATAACCTAGAAATAAGCTTTACAGAAGATAAAATGATATAGAGTATACGCCTCCAGTAATTATTAAAATACTCTATTCTGAAAGCATTGTAAACTCGTTCTATATTTGCTCTCTTTTAACACAACTTAATATTGTCACAAATAAATAGCTTTAAAAATTTAAATCTTTTGTACTTAATATATTATCTAATCTAATAGTACAGACTTTATAGAATACCAATACGCTTTTTTGAAAGCAGTTAAGTATTTGGAAAAATTCATTTGTATAATATATAAGTTTTGATCTGGTTAAATTATATTGAAAAAATTCCAAAAAAATTCCAAAAAAAATTAAGATTAATCTCAAATTTATGGCTTAAGAATTTGGTACGTCCATATACTGCGATTTTAATTGTACCCACTGGGGTTGGAGCTTCTATTGGTGGTTATGCTGGTGATGCTTTACCGGTTGCTAGAGCTATGTCTGGAGTGTGCGATCGCTTGATTACGCATCCAAATGTGATGAATGGTGCGATTCTATATTGGAATTTACCTAATACTTTATACGTTGAGGGTTACGCTTTAGATAAATTCGCTGGAGGTGACTGGGGCCTGCGTGAAGTACATCAAAATAAAATTGGTTTAATTTTAGACCAAGGTATTGAAGCAGATTTACGATTGAGAAACCTACAAGCGGCTGATGCTGCTAGAGCTACTTTAGGAATTTCTATAACTGATTATGTGATTACAGATGCACCTATAGAAGTAGAATTACGGTTGTCTGATTCTGGTGCAAGTTGGGGGACAATTGCTAATCCTGATAGTTTGCTCAGAGCAGCAGATATATTAATCAGCCAAACCGGAGCAAATGCGATCGCGGTAGTCGCACGTTTCCCTGATCAGGTAGATGCGATCGCTGACCAAAATTATAGAATGGGTGAAGGTGTAGATACAATCGCAGGAGCGGAAGCTGTAATTAGTCATCTAATAGTCCGTAATTTTAAAGTACCTTGCGCTCATGCACCCGCTTTCTCACCACCTGAACTAGATGCTAATTTATCTCCTCGTTCTGCTGCTGAAGAGTTAGGATATACTTTTTTACCAAGTGTTTTAGTTGGTTTAAGTCGTGCACCTCAGTTTGTATTCAATTCTCAAGTTGCTGATTCTAAAAAGGAAGGACGGTGGGATATTTCCTCCGATTTAGGAGATGTTTGGGCGAATCAAGTAGATGCAGTAATATTACCAGCAAATGCTTGTGGGAGTAGCGCTGTATTAAGTTTAAACAAGCTTTCCTGTAATCAGAATTGTCTTATCATTACGGTTAAAGAAAATCAGACCCAAATGCAAGTATTACCGGAATTTCTTGGTATCCGAGCATTACAGGCTAATTCTTATTTGGAAGCAATAGGTGCATTAGCAGTTCACAAAACAGGTGTAGATATATCTATTTTTAATCAAGTAATTTCACCATTGCAAATAAAAAAGAATAGTAACAAATTATAAGTAATTAGTTAACTTATTTGTTTGCATATGCCAAATTTATATACTTGTTGTTATACTTTAATATCGTTTTTATAATGTAATTTTTCTTAATCTTTTTTTGAAAGATTACTGATATATTACGGAAGTAATATAGAGTTAACAAGACTGATAAAAACATAAATTTTATGACGACAATCTATATAAAAGTTTAGAATATTTTATAAACAGTTATAAAAGTGATGAACAGTTGTGTATAAGCTGTATATAAATCTTTAGTTTTGTAAATTGCTTCAGAAATCTTATACTTATAATATGATTGGTGGAATGTTGTAATAAATTCAGGACTAATCAATTAGTAATAAATTTACAGCTAAAATTTATACATCTTATCAGACACTTTTCTCGTAAAATTGGCATTAAAATCTACTATACTTATTTTCCAATCTTTTTGATTGAATCTCCATCTATTCCTTTTACTCTAAATTCTCGTGACAAAAGAGCAAAAGCATCAACCAGAAGTTCTAAACCTAACACGCACTCAAGTTCTAATTGCGATAGGTGTAACCGCTATAATTTTGTGGGTCATTGCTAAATTATGGCTGAAATTGGGTGATTTTTATCTGATGCCTTGGCATTGGCAGGAAAATGACCTATTGATAGGTGTATTATTAGGCTTAGCTATCACAGGTTTTAGCAGCTTAGCCTATAATTTTTGGCCAGAATATCAAAATAGTGCTAATTTTTACTTAGATATTGTTATAAAGCCATTGAACTTTCCAGACTTGGTTTGGCTGGGACTTTTACCTGGACTGAGTGAGGAATTACTGTTTCGTGGAGTTATGCTGCCTGCTTTTGGATCGAATCATTTGGCGATCGCTATTTCTAGCATTTGTTTTGGTTTACTCCACCTTAGCGGTTCAGGACAATGGTCTTATGTAATTTGGGCAACTATAGTCGGTTTTATTTTAGGTTATAGCGCTTTAATAACTGGAAATTTATTAGTACCAATAATAGCTCATATATTCACTAATTTACTTTCAAGCTATATTTGGAAGTTTGGACAAGTTCGTGCAGTTAAAAAAGAAGAGTAAGTAGGAAATATTCCTTGAAATAATTGAACCTGCGACATCAATAAAAAATAGCGCTCGCAGGTTTAATTGTCACTTGAAGAATTTTCTATGGTAGAAACTTCTTCAAGTGAAAAATATTGTCATCGGCGAATATATTATAGTTGTAAGTTTTTAGTATATTCTTGAATTTACCTTAATACTCTACGACCACGATCTACTCTGACTCTGACATAACGACATCTTTTAATGCGACGATAACGTCTTCCATAGCGACGATATTTAATAACACAAACTCTTTTAGTTCTGTATCTAACTCGTCTTCTTCTTCTAGCGACAGACAATTCTCCTGTATTACTTATATTGCTAATTAAGCTCTGAGGTACATTCTCTTGAACAGTATTTAAAGAATTGAAATTGCTATTTGCAGCAGAAGCAGGTAAAGTACCAGTGCTAATGGTTAGAATAGCACCTGTGGCAACAAGGGCTAATCTTTGCTTGATAGAATTCATAATTTTCTAATTTCCTTTTTTATTTGAACTGTTATTTAACTAAACGTTTAGAAACTAGAAAAATATGCAGAAAAGCTTATAAAATTCCAAAAAAAAATTGATTTGTATCTCTTAAAGTATTGTGATGAAAGTAATTCATCCTCAATATCAGAGGGTGAACTTTTGTAAACATATTTTCATATTGTTTCAATTTTCAACCTTATTTCGATATGAAATTTTTAACTTTAGCCCTTCTCTAGCCAAGTTCCTATCCTAGGAAAAATCGAGTAATATTTTATACGATCATCCAGTAATTTTTAACGAAAAACCAATTCTTCTAGAGATGATGCATAAAAGTTACAGGAATCCCTATCAACTGCTTACCTAATTGAGATAGTTTAAATTTGCTTTGCATTGATGGGGGTAAATTTTCATAGTTGACCTTAACAAAACCCCTCTGAGAATAAAACCTTTTTAATTCTTTCCCCAAACACTCTAAATAAAGTGGTTTATTTGCTTGTTTTACTAAATGTTTTACTAAATAACTACCAATACCCTGATTCCGCCAAACTTTTTTTACTATCAAACTACCGAATTCTTGAGCATCTGAAAAATGTCTGAGTTGAGCACAAGCTATTATCTTATCTTGATATTCAATCAAATAAAATTGCTGCCACTTGATCTGAGTGGGGTCAAGTTTTGCGCTTAATACTAGAAGACGAATTGACCAAATATCTTTACGTCTTGCTTTGCGGAGAATATGTCCCAATGGCAGAGAGCTATCGGACATGATTAGTTCCTTTGCTTTCTAAAAAGAATTTATTATCAATATTCTTACATATATGTTGTATATATAAATAGTTCATTATATATGCAAGAGGTGTAAATTCAATAAAATTTATAGTACACAAGTCTTACTATATATAAATGTACTAAAATTAATATCAACTATAGTTTTATTTTCAATAGATTATATTAATCGATAAAGAAATAATAATACTTCTAATTATATTTTGATAATATTATCAGCCTTATCTAGAAAAAATTTATTACCAAAGATTGAACTTATTTTTTCATAAGCATATTTCCTAGAAAATCACCCAAATAGGTATATACTAACAAGTATGAATGCTCATTAAGTTTTTTAAAGTTACTGAAAATTCATTTTTGATGTTTTTACTTCGAGCATTTTGTGCTGACTTAAAAGCATTTAAGTAGATTGGAATAAATAGATTTGAAGATACTGGTCAAAGCAATGCCAGTCTCTCTTTTTGGAAAAAACGGTTTTCCTATAGAATATGCGGCAACACTTTTGGGATTGAGCGATCGCTCAAACGCTAGTTTTTTATACCGGAACTGCATTGTACTTTGTAATTTTAGTCGCTGTCATTACCTGAGAGTGCAGGGTTTGCTTGTGACAAATCTGTAAACAATATCTGAAGAGTTATATATATGCCATTTACCATCGACTCTGCTCGCAACATTTTTCCGAATACCCTATCTGCTGACGCTGTACCAGCAACCATTGCTAGATTTACTCAACTTGGTGCTGAAGATCAACTAGCATTAATTTGGTTTGCTTACCTTGAGATGGGTAAGACTATTACAGTAGCAGCCCCAGGAGCTGCTAATATGCAGTTTGCTGAGAATACCCTCAAGCAAATTCAAGAAATGACCCCCATAGAACAATCACAAGCAATGTGCGATCTTGCAAATCGTACTGATACACCAATTTGCCGAACCTATGCTTCCTGGTCTCCAAACATTAAGTTAGGTTTTTGGTACGAACTTGGAAGATTGATGGATCAAAAGCTGGTTGCTCCTATTCCAGAAGGGTACAAACTTTCTGCTAATGCTTCTGCTGTACTGCAAGCAATTAGAGACTTAGACTCAGGTCAGCAAATTACAGTTTTGCGTAATTCTGTAGTTGACATGGGATTTGATGCAGGTAAATTAGGGGACTACAAAAGAGTTGTTGAACAAGTCGTACCCCCTCAAGAAATGTCACAAAGAACTCAAGTGAAAATTGAGGGTGTGACTAATGCTACAGTATTGAGTTATATGAATAACTTGAATGCAAATGATTTTGATGCCTTAATTAAACTGTTTACCCCCGATGGTGCGCTACAACCTCCTTTTCGGAAACCAATAGTTGGTCAAGAAGCTGTTTCTCAGTTTTTTAGAGAAGAGTGTCAGAATCTGAAGTTAATTCCGGAAAGAGGAATTTCTGAACCAGCAGAAGATGGTTACACCCAGATAAAAGTTACTGGTAAAGTACAAACTCCTTGGTTCGGTGCTGGTGTGGGGATGAATATAGCTTGGAGATTTTTACTTAATTCCGAAGATAAGATTTTCTTTGTAGCTATCGATTTACTTGCATCTCCCAAAGAACTTTTAAACTTGGCTCGTTCTTAATAAGAGCAAATCAGCGTAAAAGTTAAGTAAAAATAGAATCAATCAAACTCAAATAAACATTAACTTTAATGATTGTATACTACGCTCTTTTGTCATAAGGAGCGTTTTTTTATGACAAATACCTAGACTTGCATGATAAAATAATGTTATTACAATTATCAATTCAAACCAGAACTAATTTTATAAAATACTTATTTGTCCAATCTTAATTTGCCCAATTAGTATTATTAAGCGTTAGCTATTATATTTACTTTGACTTATTGGCGTTTGACTTTAGGTCAGATTTTTTAATGTCAGTAACTATTGCTAGCTAAGATTTTGTTTAAAAATTTAGTGATGGAATTGAAAAAAACAATAACTATACAGATAGATTTCAGTTTTAATAATGCAAGTAAATGATATAACGTGGTCAGAGACCGAAAAGAAAGTAGCACATGAAGCTTTTTCAAAAGCTTATCAGCGAGAGATTAAGACCTTAGTTGAGAAAGTTCGTAATGAAGCTAGTCAGATTACTGAACTAGAGGAAATATGGCATTTGCACGATTTTTTAAGCGCAAGAAGGCATGATATAGATGGTAAATACGATTACAGATATTCATCTTTAATCTTTGTATTTGCCAAATTAATTAAAGAGAACTGGCTAAATATTAATGATTTGGAAGGCTTGGAAAAAGAAAAGCTAACTAAAATAACTTTGCTTACACGTATGTGAAGCTTTTATTAAAAACTTAACTATAGCTATAAACATAAACTAGGTTAACATGTTTTGTTCAAGGGGAAACTTTCTAGCACTGAAATTTCTAACAGCTAATGGAAAAATTTCCTGTCCAATATTTATCCAATCTTGTGATCGCTATAATCCTCAAACATAGCTCAAATATATTCAAGTTATAACTTTAAATTACAAATGTAATTTCACCAAGAATAATAGTTTATAGCTCAATCTTATAACTTATGCTCTTGGTGAAATACTCTATTTACCTCTAATATACTGCTTGAATCCAGAATTTCTCCATCATTTTAGGCTTTAGAAATACGTCAAGAAATAGCTTTCTGCAATTGGTCTAGTTTTGCTAAAATATCTTGACTATGGACAGAAGGATTAACTTTTACAAAAGTCTCTCTAAGTTTGCCTTCTGGGTCAATAATAAAACTATGACGCATCGATACAGAACCAATCCAGGAACCGTAAGTTTTGCTAACTTTACCTTTAATATCTGCTAAGAGAGGAAATTTTAGCCCCTCAGAATCGCAAAATTCGGCATGAGAGTCTATATCATCGGCACTTACACCAATAATTTGAGCATTTTTTTCGATGTATTTAGGTAAATCCTGCTGAAAGCGACGAGCTTCAATTGTACAACCAGGGGTAAAATCTTTGGGATAAAAATAAAGCACTACCCATTTCCCACGATAGTCAGATAGGGAAACTTCACCGTCACCTGTATTCGTAGGTAAAGTAAATTCTGGTGCTGCTTGATTTATTACTGGAAGCTTACCGCCCATAGCATAGCTCACAGGTGTAAAGTTAAACCATCCAAAAACACTTAAACAGCTTATTAATAATGTATTAAGAACAATACGACTAAAAGTACGACGGGAAATCATTACGCAGCTTTTTAACAACAACTTAAAATAAGTTTACAATTACTAGCTACTATTCAACCGATATTTTATTCACTAGATGCATCAACAGATTCTATGTACTGCTCATCTAGCAAAAAAGCTCCTTTGGAAAAACGTATTCCCCAGTAACCACCGGGACGACGGTCTAAAACAGTACCTTCTTCTCCAAGTTTAATCACATCGGGGGGTCTTAACATGGGCATTGGATCAGCAGTTTTTACATAGTTTGGTACTGCGATGACTCGCACTTTACTACCAACAATAAATTCTTTCGGCATTTTTCAGGGGCTATAAAAAAGCTATAAATTATCTATATAGCGCTTTTCGGTTGACTGCAATACAAAGTAAATTTGTGAATTACCACTGGGAGGGATTTTCATTCCACAAGATTGTATTTAACTCAAATGAAAACTGCTATATACTTCTAAACCTTAGATTAAATCCAAATTTTATAAGAAATACAGGAGAAATGAGAAACTCAGAATCCTTAGACTTAAGAATATCAATTTAATTGGAATCCCCAAATTCCAGATAAGCAAATTTTTCAGAAAACTGGGGATTTTAGCTATCAGATTTAACGATCAAATGCATACTATGGTGCGTTCCAAATTCTTTGATGATACTTACTTATATCTGCATAAGGGTCCACAGGTGGGTGTGAATGGTCGTGATGGTGGTGCTCATGTCCGTGGTGATGATGACCGCTATTGGAGTCACCTGAAACAGCAGCTAATCTAAATTTACACATTTCACAATTCATATTTACCTGTCCTAACTGGGTTTCAATTTCCCTATCTCTGAGTACAGATAATAGTTGAGAGTGTAGACCCATTTCTGGTAAACAATCAATAGAAATATCTGGATATTTTTCTTGTTGGTGAGCTGTGATGTTGAAGATTTTTTTCACTAATGCACCAGTAAACAGGAAGTATGGCAAAACAATGATTCGCTTAGGCTGGTAAAAAAGAGCACGACGGAAACCTTCTTCTAATCTAGGGTGAGTAATCCCAATAAAGCATGTTTCAACTGTTGCATAACCGCTACCTTCCCAAATTATTCTCGCCAGTTTGCAGACATCCCCATTTGCATCAGGGTCGCTAGAACCGCGACCGACGAATAATAAAACTGTTTGAGAACGAGGAATTTGTTGAGGATTATTTTCAAGTATATCTAATTGGGCAATGCGATCGCGCCATAAATTTAGAATTCCTGGGGTAATTCCAAAATGTCTACCATAGTGAAATTTTAGCTGGGGATACTTTTTCCTAGCTCTGTCTAATTCATTAGTGACATCAAATTTATTATGACGTGCAGCGAATAACAGAATAGGTAAAACAGATAATTCTGTATAACCATTCTTGATACATTCATCTACACCTTCTTCAATAGTGGGTCCGGTCAATTCTAAAAAGCAAGGTAAGACAGGACGTGAGGTATCCAAAGCCTGATACTGGGTGGCAAAATCTAACAAGGCTTGTCTACCATCAGCGTCTCGGGTTCCATGACCAATCATCAGCAAGGGACGCTGTAAAGGTAGAGGTGGTAAATCTAGAATATTTTTGAGTGAGTTTTCTAGATTAGTCAAATTATGATTATCAATACTTTGCATTATTGTTTTGAGCTCCTTTCCCATGCTACGTGGGAAGTATAGTGAGCAAGTAATATCGAGAGGTTTTCTGGCTTATGAAGTGGGAGTTATCAGTAATTAACTTGAAGAATAGAAAGAATACCCGATTCATTTACAGTTGCGGCACAGCCCCGGATTTTAACCAGGTTTCCCCATCATATTACGTTTCACAAGTACTTCGTTATCTTAGCGGAATCTCAAGTTTATTATTAAAGTGCATTACTAAAATTTATTATTGGTATGAACAGACCACACATCAGATTGAATGCTCGTCCGGAGATTACAGTATTTGCTTTGGTTACACCAGCTTAATTTTATTTACTATACTGAAGGACTGTAAACTTTATATAGCCTAAACCAAAATAAGATTGCTCCATCTAATAATTTTCCGGCAAAAATCTATAGTAATCCCAAATTACCATCACCACTTTCCCAACTACCTTTTTTAAGACTTTTCATCATAAAGATAGTCAAAATTAGTTAGTTAAATGTATTCTAATATTGAAAAATTAATATTGAAAAATTAAATTACCTGAATATAGAAATTATCTGAATATAGATAAGAGTAAACAGTAAAATTGGGGGACTTCCCCCCCAATTTATTGGTATTTATTCGTTAATAGTTTCAACTTATAGCTATTGTGATGATATTGCGATCGCTATTCCCAAGCAAAGCTTCATGATGATTAATCGATATCCCAATATTGTACTCAGAAAACTTAGTAACAACCTTTGAGTTAAAACCTTTGATTTAAAATCTTTCTGTCTCTATATTAGGAGCAACCGCACCAGGTGAATTTTGGAAGAAGTTCTCTGCTGCATCATTTTGATATATACAGTCAACTTCTAAATCCTTGCTGTTTAAATCTCCTGTAAAACCAAAAGTATTTAAACGATTCTTACACTCCCTAACCCTATCCGATTTGAGCAGTCCCTTTCTTTCCAAAACTTGCCAATTATTAGTTCTGAGGACGCATCCTGGACGCATACTAGGTTGAGAGATATAAACGTTAAATGGATTGAGAGTTACAAAAAGCCTTGCATCCATTACCATTGCACTGGCTCCATTTTGAACGCAAATTTCAGGATTTGGTGCTCTATTATCAATAAACTCGCGGGATGCAACGTTATTCCCAGATGATGAACTTGCAGCAGAACTAAAAGCTAAACCAATACCTATTCCTAAAACAAGTACACCAGCAAGAATAGCAATGGAAGCTACATTAAACGCTCCAGAAACAAAAGAAGAATTTTTAGAATTTGTAGCCGATCTGCCAGAAGGTTTTCGTCTCATTTTTAGTTATAAATAAAATAATTAGGTGTAAAAAAATAGCAGAAAGTATTGTGTATAAACTCTCTTTAATTATGCCCAGCTTAAATTGCAATTTTTTGTAAGTTTTTCGTGTTCTTTTTGCTAAATCTATTCATTTTAATTATTAACAAGGGCGAACAAATGTTCACCCTTATTATACAAATTATCCAACGAATTTTGAAAAGACTAGCATTTTAGCCAGCTAGCAAAGTCTTCTGTAAAGGTGTCCAACGGAAATAGCGATCGCCTCCGCGTTCCACAATAACTTTTACCCGTGGCTCTATATTAGGTAAATTTGCTAGATATTCTATTTCCTGACCGGAGAGAATATTTCCTTCAATAATCCATAAAAGTAAACCTTTGGATTTTTCTGGTAGTTTCTCTAATTGATAGGTAACTACTGGTGGTAAATAATACACTGAACCGACAGCGGCACCTTTCTCTGTACTCTTTTTACCTAAGTGTGGAGGTCTGACTCCATGAACCCCCATAAGATAAGCAGCAATATCACCTAGTCCTCTAGCAGTAATATTAAGAGCACTGTAACCATTAGCACGTAGACGACGGCGATATCGACCTTCAAAGCCTCCTTCTAGAGGCATAAACACACCAAGAGCGCCAAATTTCTCTAGGTCGCGAATTAATCCTTTACCAGTGGTAATTAGTGCCATATATATTTTGTACAATTCCACGAATATATCTCTATCTTAATTGTCTTGTATTCATGAAATAGAGCAATATCATTTAAGACTTAATTTTTATAGAAAAGTTTTTGAATTTTGTTTTTAATTAGTTTTTATCGGAACTTATGCAAAAGTCACGTAATTTTATCTGAGAAATTAGCTAAAGCTACAAAGATAGAACTTACGCAACCAAGATTTGTCATTGCGACCGAAACGTAGTGTAGGGAAGCAATCTCAGGATTTATTTCGATTACGTCGCTACCGCTCATAATGACGGAATTACGTTGATTTTGCGTAAGTCCTGAAAGAGTAAATGCTTAGCATATTTGTGTTTGACGAATATATGACAAATTGTGATTGCCTCAGTTCTATTTCAATTGCAAATGAAAGCAGAGCTTTTTTCTTCCCAAGTTTTTCAGAGAGAGTTATATCTTATACATAAAACATTCTTTAAACACTCTGCTTATTAAGAACCCTCTTCCTTTCTTCAGAGTTTTATTTTTTATATACTTGAACATTGGTGCTATTCACATCTTACAAATTAACCCTCGACAAATATAATTAGATGTTATATATTTTGAGATTGTGGTCATAAATCATAATTTCGGTTGCGTTCTTAGCTCTTATAGCTATCGCCTGCGATAAAAAGTCATATTCTCAATCAGATAACAGAATCTTAGTTAACCTTGATTTGATAGGCTTATGCAGTTTGACAGTTCGGGCAGCAGTTGATAAAAAAAGCTGATAAATGAATTGCTAACTGTGAAATGATGTAAAAACCGTAGGAAGCAACCAAGAGTATCCCTAAGTACATTTTTAAAGTATTTTATTTAAAATCTTTTAAAAAATGTGTTTAAAGAATATATTTTCAGGGATTGGGTACAGGGAAAACTGAGTTATACTGATTAGTGCAGTATTGCATTCAGTTCTAGTAAAAGGATACTGAGCGATTTAAGCGCTTAAGTCCTCTATTAGTCAATGAAGGTGCCAAAGCGATAGCTATTTGTTAAGTAGTCGCTGCACGCCGGAGTCAAACCCGAAGCCTTACTTAGAAGTTGATAAAATATGCCTTCCTTTGAGGGGAGGTTATTTTGACTGTTGTGGTAGCTAGCGTGGGTATAAACTGAATAGTTTTGCACATAATTAATTGTTCAAATTAATTGTTCAAAACTATCTGTTTTATTCATACCCTCCGGTCTAGGCAATATTTAATGTTGTCCCACGAGATGCTTGGTATGTGGCCAGAGATTGCTAGTGTTTCTTTGTAGTCCACATAATTGAAAACCTGCATAGTTTCAAAACAAGTAGAAATTGAAAAGGAGAACCCCCAAATCGTGTCTGTAGGTATTCTCGGCACCAAATTAGGCATGACTCAAATTTTTGATGAGGCGGGAATCGCAATTCCCGTAACTGTCATTCAAGCTGGACCATGCACCGTTACACAGGTCAAAACTAAAGAAACAGATGGTTATGGCGCCATTCAAGTTGGTTATGGCGAAGTAAAAACTAAGGCGCTTAATAAACCTTTGCTGGGTCATTTGGCGAAGTCAGAAGCTTCACCACTACGTCACCTACAAGAGTATCGTGCTAGTGAGACCAGTGAATATACCCTGGGTCAGAAAATTAGTGCTGATATTTTCAGTTCCGGACAGCTAGTAGATGTCATTGGTAATACTATTGGTCGGGGCTTTGCCGGGAACCAAAAGCGTAATAACTTTGCCAGAGGACCAATGTCTCATGGTTCTAAGAATCATCGAGCACCTGGTTCTATTGGTGCTGGTACAACACCCGGTCGTGTCTACCCAGGAAAAAAGATGGCTGGACGTTTGGGTGGTAAGCGCATCACTATGCGCAAATTGACCGTAGTACGTGTAGATGCAGAGCGAAACATCCTAGTTGTGAAAGGTTCTGTACCAGGAAAGCCAGGAGCTTTGTTAAACATCGTACCAGCCAAGGAAGTAGGTAAATCATAAGTATTACCTTGCGAAACATTGGTGATGGCGATCGCAAATAGTGAGTATTTGTAGTGAATGACTTTTGGTGAGCGTAGCTCTGAAAACTTACCGACCAATGACCAAAACAAAGGATATAGAAAATCATGGAATGCGCAGTTAAAAATTGGCAAGGAGAGGAGGTCGGACAAAAAAGTTTTGACCTATCTGTTGCTAAAGAAGAAACAGCTGCACATATAGTGCACAGGGCATTAATTCGACAGATGAATAATGCCCGGCAAGGGACTGCGAGTACCAAGACCCGCTCAGAAGTGCGTGGTGGTGGTCGTAAGCCTTGGAGACAGAAGGGTACAGGACGCGCTCGTGCAGGTACTACCCGTTCACCATTATGGCGTGGTGGTGGTGTAATCTTTGGTCCAAAACCAAGGGACTTTAATATTCGGATGAATCGTAAGGAGCGACGCTTAGCCTTACGTACAGCTTTTGCCAACCGTCTTGAAGACATGACAGTAGTAGAAGATTTTTCAGAACAGTTACAGCGTCCTAAAACTAAAGATTTATTGGCAGCGATCGCTCGTTGGGGTTGCAATCCAAAAAACAAAACTTTATTAATTGTTTCAGAGCGTAACGATAACGTTTATAAGTCCGCTCGTAACATAGAAAATTTAAAGCTTATTCTTGCTGACCAGTTAAATGTCTTTGATTTGCTCCATGCAGACAAAGTTGTTGTAACATCCCAAGCTGTGGAAAAAATTCAGGAGGTTTACAGCAATGGCTAAGTTCGATCCTCGTAATTTACCTGACTTAATACGTCGCCCGATCATTACAGAGAAAGCGACAATGCTTATGGAGCAAAATAAATATACCTTTGAAGTTTCTCCGAAAGCAACTAAGCCACAGATTAAAGCTGCTATTGAAGATTTATTTGAAGTAAAAATAACTAAAGTAAATACTCATCATCAAGCACGCAAAAAGCGTCGTATTGGTCGATTTATTGGTTACAAACCTCAATATAAACGTGCGGTTGTCACCTTAGCCCCAGGGGATGAAGAAAAAATCAGACAAGCTCTATTCCCAGAATTGTAAGAACCAGAATTATTATCCTAATAGCAAATTATTATTTTTGCTTAAGAAAAAATCTGGAGAACTGAGGCAGGAGTTTGAGACTAGTGGACTCGTCAGCCGCCAAATTACAAGAAGCAGTAAGCTAAAATTTCAAAACTTAGTTAAATTATGGGCACTCGTTCTTATCGTCCCTATACCCCTAGTACTCGTCAAGCGACAGTTTCAGCCTTTTCTGAAATTACTAAAAGTGAGCCAGAAAAGTCTCTTACGATGTACGTGCATCGTAAGAAAGGCAGGAATAACCGCGGTGTGATTACTAGCCGTCGTCGGGGAGGCGGACACAAACGTCTTTATCGAATTATCGATTTCAAAAGAGACAAGCGCAATATTCCAGCAACAGTATTAGCTATCGAGTACGATCCAAATCGCAACGCTAATATTGCTTTGTTGGAATATCAAGATGGTGAGAAACGCTATATTCTCCATCCAAATGGTTTAAAGGTTGACGATAAAGTCATCGCAGGAGAAGATTCTCCCTATGAAATTGGTAATGCTCTCCCACTGTGGAAAATACCTTTAGGTACTGCCGTTCATAACTTAGAGCTAATTGCTGGTAGAGGTGCTCAAGTTGTTCGTGCAGCAGGTGCAAGCGCCCAGTTAGTCGCTAAGGAAGGTAATTACGTAACCTTGAAGTTGCCTTCTGGGGAAGTCAGAATGATACGTCGAGAATGTTACGCGACTATCGGTCAAGTAGGTAATTCTGATTTTAGAAACCTCAGTGCAGGTAAAGCCGGACGTAATCGTTGGAAAGGTCGTCGTCCGAAAGTCAGAGGTAGTGTTATGAACCCCTGCGATCACCCCCATGGTGGTGGTGAAGGTAGAGCTCCCATTGGTAGATCGGGTCCGGTGACACCTTGGGGTAAACCAACTTTAGGTTTGAAAACACGTAAGAAGAAGAAAGCAAGTAGCAAGTTTATTGTTCGCAGAAGACGTAAGTCCTCGAAGCGTAGTCGCGGCGGACGGGAGTCTTAATTGCTTTTTATATCTAGATTTTATATCTAGATTTTATATCTAGAAATCATTCGTAGAAAACGAATAAAGTAACAAAGCAGTTAAGTTGAGATATTTGAAACTATGGGTCGTTCTCTCAAAAAAGGTCCTTTCATCGCAGACCATTTACTGACGAAAATTGAAAGGCTTAACGAAAACAATAAGAAAGAAGTAATCAAGACTTGGTCTCGTGCTTCTACGATTATTCCTGATATGGTTGGCCATACCATAGCCGTTCATAACGGTAGACAACACGTACCAGTATTTATCAGCGACCAAATGGTAGGTCATAAGTTGGGAGAATTTGCACCAACTAGAACTTACAGAGGTCATTCAAAGGATAGAAAAGCAGGTAGATAAGAATTTATTTACAACCAATAGACAGTAGCTTTCGTAAATTTAAATTTAGAAGACATAGTTCTTTAAAGATAGCTAAGAAGATTTAAGTTAGAAAAATTTAAGTTAGAAATATTTAATTTAAAAATATTGAGAGTCTACAGTCATATTTTGACAAATTGGTTACTTAGTAATTTTTATTGCCTAATATCTATTACCATTCGCTATTATCTGTACTCTGAGACTGCCAGTTATTAGTAAGCAGAATCTTTTAGTAAAGGGAAAAAATATGGCCGTTGACAGTACACAAGAAGTAAAAGCAAAAGCGCGATTTATTAGAATTTCTCCATTCAAAGCTCGTCGCGTACTCGATCAGATTAGGGGACGTTCCTATCGAGAAGCATTAATTATTCTAGAATTTATGCCTTATCGGGCTTGCGACCCAATTTTAAAAACATTAAGAAGTGCAGCTGCGAATGCAGAACATAATGCGGGTTTAGATAGAGCTAAATTAGTTGTCACTCAAGCTTATGCTGATCAAGGTCCAGTCATGAAGCGCTTCCAACCCAGAGCACAGGGTCGTGCTTACCAAATTCGCAAACCTACATGCCACATTACAATTGCTGTAGCCGTTGATGACGCTCTGGAATAAACCACAAGTAAATAGAAAATAATATAGGCTAAAAAATTTTAGAGGAAGTATTTGTGGGACAAAAAATAAACCCTATTGGTTTTCGTTTAGGAATTACTCAAGAACATAAATCTCGTTGGTTTGCAGAGCCAGGACGTTATCCAGAGCTTTTACAGGAAGACCACAGATTACGCCAGTATATTCAAGATAAATTGGGTAGGTACGCTCAAAACAACGCTGGAATTTCAGATGTTCGTATTGAACGCAAAGCAGACCAAATTGAATTAGAAGTACATACAGCTAGACCCGGTGTAGTTGTAGGTCGAGGCGGACAAGGCATAGAAGCATTGCGTACCGGTCTACAAGACCTATTAGGAGGAAGTCGCCAAATTCGGATCAATGTAATTGAAGTCCAGCGAGTTGATGCTGATGCTCATCTAATTGGAGAATACATTGCCCAGCAATTAGAGCGACGGGTCTCATTCCGTAGGGTTGTGCGTCAAGCTATCCAGCGTGCTCAAAGAGCAGGAGTAAAGGGTATTAAAATTCAGGTAGGCGGTCGTCTGAACGGTGCGGAAATTGCTCGTTCAGAATGGACTCGTGAAGGTAGAGTACCCCTACATACCTTACGTGCGGATATTGACTATGCTTACTGTACCGCCAAAACTATTTATGGAATTTTGGGTATTAAAATATGGGTCTTCAAGGGAGAAGTTATACCCGGTCAAGAAGACACACAGCCCACACAACTACCTAGAGACAGAGAGCGCGAACCAGGTGGTCGTCGCAACAAACAACGTCGCCGTCAAAACTTTGAAGACCGTTCTAACGAAGAATAGGTATTCATAAATGATTGAGAGCGCGTAGCTAATCGCTCACAGCTAATAACTCAAAATATCGCAAACTATGTTAAGTCCTAGAAGAACTAAATTCCGCAAACAGCATCGGGGGCGGATGAAAGGTTTAGCCAAGGGGGGTAGCACTATTAACTTTGGTGACTTTGCCCTCCAAGCCCAAGAACCATCTTGGATCACTTCTCGACAAATTGAGGCTTCCAGACGAGCAATGACTCGTTATGTACGTAGGGGAGGTAAGATATGGATTCGGGTTTTCCCTGATAAACCTGTTACCATGCGTCCCGCAGAAACTCGTATGGGTTCTGGTAAAGGTTCTCCAGAATTTTGGGTGGCTGTTGTTAAACCTGGAAGAATTTTATTTGAAATTGCTGGTGTGCCTGAAGAGACCGCTCGCGAAGCTATGCGTTTAGCATCCCATAAACTTCCAATTAAAACTAAATTTGTTGGTCGTTCTCAAGATTCAAAGGAGTAAGCTATGCCGTTACCAAAAATCTCGGAAGCTAGGGAATTAAGCTCCGAAAAGCTTGTAGAAGAAATAGTTGCTACGAAAAAACAGCTTTTTCAGCTCCGACTTCAAAAAGCTACACGACAGTTAGAAAAACCTCATGAGTTTAGACATGCCAGGCATCGTTTAGCTCAGCTACTGACAGTGGAAGCAGAAAGAAAAAGAGCAGCTAATTCGTCTAGCGAATCATAAGAAGGTAATTTATGGCAGTTAAAGAAAGAGTGGGCTTAGTTGTAAGCGACAAAATGGAAAAAACTGTGGTCGTCGCCATAGAAAACCGCGCTCCCCACACCAAGTATGGCAAGATTGTCGTCAAAACCAGAAGATACAAGGTTCACGACGAAGAAAATCAGTGTAAAGTAGGCGATCGCGTCCGCATACAAGAAACCAGACCGATGAGCAAAACTAAGCGCTGGCAAGTCACTCAGGTGATGAATAAGTAAGAAGCTCGTAATTATTATCCGTTGTTAGTGACCTAGCAACCTTAGAAAGAGAGAGTAATCGTGATTCAATCCCAAAGTTATTTAAATGTTGCCGACAATAGCGGTGCCCGCAAACTAATGTGTATTCGCGTATTAGGTGCCGGAAATGCCCGTTACGGTTTTATTGGCGATCGCATTATTGCCGTCGTCAAAGATGCACAGCCTAACATGGCAATAAAAAAGTCTGATGTTGTAGAAGCTGTAATTGTTCGTACCCGTCACAATATTCGTCGTGATAGCGGTATGAGTATTCGTTTTGATGATAACGCTGCTGTAATTATTAATAAGGATGGAAATCCTAGAGGTACTCGTGTATTTGGTCCGGTAGCACGGGAATTACGGGATAAAAACTTTACCAAAATAGTTTCTTTGGCTCCGGAGGTACTGTAATGTCGGCTACCAAGAATAAGCCAAGATTTTACAAGATGCACGTCAAAAGAGGCGACACTATACAAGTAATTGCTGGTAAGGACAAAGGTAAAGTTGGTGAAGTCATGCAAGTATTTCCCAAAAGTAGTACCGTAATTGTCCAGGGTGTTAATCTCAAAACTAAGCACGTGAAGCCCCAAGCAGAAGGTGAGTCTGGACAAATTGTTACTCAAGAATTTCCCATTCACAGTTCTAACGTCATGCTTTACTCTACTAAGCAAAACGTGGCTTCTCGGATCTGTTACACCTTCACTCAAGAAGGTAAAAAGGTGAGAATGCTGAAAAAAACCGGCGAAGTAATTGATAATTAATTATTAGCGAATAAAATTAGCGAATAAATTAATTCATTACCAATTGAAGTGTGAATTAAATTCTCATTCATTAGCAATTAATCGTAATTTGTTTTTCGATTCTTTGGAAAATTATGAAGTTCTCAATTGAATTTCCCAACAGAATATTCATAATTGATAATACTTGCTGTGTAAGACTCTTGACCGGCATAAGAGTCCAAGCAGAATTTATAACTTATAATCAGTAATTTCCCTGACCAAGCCCAGGGAGGAAAAGGACTTTCATTATGGCAGTAGGACTCAAAAAAAAATATCAAGAGAATATCGTTCCCAAACTGATGCAGGAATTTCAGTACACGAATATTCATCAGGTCCCCAAAGTTACAAAAGTAACAGTTAACCGTGGATTAGGAGAAGCTTCTCAAAACGCTAAAGCTTTAGAAGCATCCTTGAATGAGATCGCAGTCATTACTGGACAAAAACCCGTAGTCACCAGAGCCAAGAAAGCGATCGCGGGATTTAAAATTAGGGAAGGTATGCCCGTAGGAGTTATGGTAACTCTTAGGAGTGGCAAAATGTACGATTTTCTGGAGAGATTGATCAACTTGTCACTACCAAGAATTCGTGATTTCCGTGGAGTTAGTCCGAAAAGTTTTGATGGTCGTGGAAATTATACTTTAGGGGTTCGTGAGCAATTGATTTTTCCCGAAGTCGAGTATGACAGTATCGACCAAATTCGTGGAATGGATATTTCTATTATCACTACCGCCAGTAACGACGAAGAAGGTCGTGCTTTGTTAAAAGAAATGGGAATGCCTTTCCGGGAAAATTAAGTTCAAATACACTGAGGAAACGATGGCAGTAAACGATACAGTTGCAGATATGCTGACGCGCATCCGCAATGCTAACTTGGCAAAACATCAGACTACAAAAGTGCCAGCCACTAAAATGACTCGTAGCATTGCTAAGGTTCTACGAGAAGAAGGATTTATTAATGATTTTGAAGAATCTGGTGAAGGTATCCAAGCAAATATAGTAATTTCTTTGAAGTATAAAGGCAAACATCGTCAGCCAATAATTACAACTCTCAAACGTGTAAGTAAGCCAGGTTTACGAGTTTACTCTAATAGAAAGGACTTGCCTCGTGTATTAGGAGGTATTGGTATAGCTATCATCTCTACATCCCAGGGGATTATGACCGACCGAGAGGCGCGTCGTACCAACGTTGGTGGAGAAGTACTTTGTTACGTTTGGTAGTTAGCGATCCATTTATATATATTCCCGAATGATTGATAACTAACCATTTGATAAAGGAAAGGATATAGAAATTATGTCTAGAATTGGAAAAGCACCAATTGCTATCCCAGCCAAAGTGCAGGTAACTATTGACGGTCGTAATATAGCTGTCAAAGGTCCCAAAGGAGAACTTACTCGCGAACTACCTAGCCAAGTATCCTTAGAGCAAGAAGGGGAAACATTACTGGTAAAACGCCAAAATGACTCCCGTCAATGCCGTCAAATGCACGGCTTGAGCAGAACCTTAGTGGCAAATATGATCGAGGGAGTCTCCACAGGATTCACTCGCCGCTTGCAAATAGAAGGTGTGGGTTACCGTGCTCAGGTTCAAGGTCGCAATTTAATATTGAATGTTGGCTATAGCCATCAGGTACAAATAGAACCACCGGAAGGAATTCAGTTCGCAGTAGAAAATAATACTAGTGTAATAGTCAGTGGCTATAACAAAGAAATAGTAGGAAATACCGCCGCAAAAATTCGTGCGGCTCGTCCACCCGAACCTTATAAAGGTAAAGGTATTCGCTACTCTGATGAAGTAATTCGGCGCAAGGCTGGTAAAGCTGGTAAGTAGTCTGGTAAGTATTGAATTATGAAACTAACTAGAAGAGAATCAAAAAATCGCCGTCATCGTCGTATTCGCGGTAAAGTTGGCGGTTCTGCAGAACGTCCCCGTTTAGCAGTATTTAGATCTAACCAACATATATATGCTCAAGTGATTGATGACACTAAGCACAGTACATTAGTATCAGCTTCCACAGTAGAGCCAGAATTAAAAAGTAAAGTATCTTCTGGTGGAAATTGTGAAGCTTCTTCTGAAGTTGGTAAATTAATCGCTAACAGAGCCAAAGAAAAAGGTATTTCTAAGGTTGTCTTTGACCGGGGAGGAAACATTTACCATGGTCGAATCAAAGCCTTAGCAGAAGCAGCTCGCGAAGCAGGTTTAGATTTCTAATTTTGTCAGGGATTGACTTTTAGGTTCTTACGTAGGAGAAATTAGGAATTATAAAGTTAGGTATTCAAAACTGAAAGATTTTGATATGTAATATAAAATTTTTAATTTTTAAATGTTTTTGACAACTGTCAATCAATCTATGACAACCGTTCAATGACAACTGAAGCATTAAAGAGTATTTCTTATGGCAAATAATCGTCGTAAAGCTAGCCGAGCGAAAAAAGAAGATACCACTTGGCAAGAGCGAGTAATTCAAATTCGCCGCGTCAGCAAAGTGGTTAAAGGTGGTAAGAAACTAAGTTTCCGCGCCATTGTAGTAGTTGGTAATGAAAAAGGTCAAGTTGGAGTTGGAGTTGGGAAAGCCGCAGATGTAATTGGTGCGGTAAAGAAAGGAGTTGCGGATGGTAAAAAGCATTTAGTAGATGTTCCAATTACCAAATCTAATTCCATTCCCCACCCGGCTGATGGAATTGGAGGTGGTGCAAAAGTAATTATGCGACCTGCCGCTCCTGGTACAGGAGTAATTGCTGGTGGTGCTGTTCGTACAGTTTTGGAACTAGCAGGAGTGAAGAATATTTTAGCCAAACAGCTTGGTTCTAATAACCCACTTAACAATGCAAGAGCAGCTGTAAATGCTTTAGGTACACTCCGTAACTTCGCTGAAGTTGCTGAAGATAGGGGTGTTCCTCTAGAAAACCTTTACGCACAATAGTGACCCTTATGTAAATATTCAAAATACAAGGACGGTAAAATCTATGAGATTAAATGATGTCAAGCCCCAAGAAGGCTCTAAAAAGCGTCGCCGCCGTGTAGGTAGAGGAATTGCCGCAGGTCAAGGTGCTAGTTGTGGTCTGGGTATGCGCGGTCAGAAATCTCGCTCTGGTGGAGGTACTCGACCTGGATTTGAGGGTGGTCAGCAGCCTTTATATAGACGAGTTCCAAAATTAAAGGGTTTTCCCTTAGTTAATCGTAAAAATTACACTACGATTAATGTAGACAAGCTTACGAATCTTTCTGCTAATACAGAGGTTTCTCTGGAGTCCTTAAAAGCAGCAGGAATTATTACTGCTTCTAAAGGTCCTCTGAAAATATTAGGGAATGGGGAAATTAATACACCGCTAAAAGTTCAAGCAGCAGCTTTTACTGATAGCGCTCGTAGCAAAATCGAAGCAGCAGGTGGAAGTTGCGAAGTAGTTAAATAAAACTTAGGGTTGTCCCGAGTGAGTAAGTAGCTACTATTAACTTTTACATCTTGTCTGGGCAAACAAGTAACGGTATATCAATTTATGATCGGTCGAGATAGAGCACCAACGGCTCAAGAGACATTTATGCAAATGGCTCAAGCGGCAGGACTTCGAGGTCGGCTGCTTGTTACCGTAGGGATCTTAATTTTAATTCGTTTGGGAATGCGTGGAATTCCTATACCAAATATTGACAGAGCCCGGTTTGCGGCAGATGTCAGTAGTGGTAACAACCCTATCGTAGGAATTTTAGATATTTTCTCTGGTGGTGGTATTAGAGCTGTAGGCTTGTTTGCCTTGGGAATTTTACCATTTATTAATGCCTCAATTATTATTCAATTATTAACAGCAGCAATACCTTCTTTAGAAAATTTACAGAAAAATGAAGGTGAAGCAGGTAGACGTAAGATTTCTCAAATTACGCGCTATGTAGCTCTTGGTTGGGCAATTATCCAAAGCACCAGTATTTCTGCTTTTTGGTTAAGTAGATATGCTTCATCCCCCGGACCAATTTTTATTGCTCAAACTGCCTTAGCCTTAACTGCTGGTTCCATGTTCGTCATGTGGGCTTCTGAAGTAGTTACTGAGAAAGGTATAGGTAATGGAGCTTCTTTGGTTATTTTTGCCAATATTGTTTCTACTTTGCCAAACTCTTTGAGTCAAACATTAAGACTGGTTGACAGCAATCGTGACACGGTTGGTCGAGTTGTTTTATTCATACTGATTTTACTGCTGACAGTAGTAGGGATTGTATTTGTTCAGGAAGCTATCCGTCGAATACCGATTATTTCTGCTCGTCGTCAAGTCGGTAAGCGTGTTTTCTCTGAACAGCGCAGCTATCTACCCTTGAGGTTAAACCAGGGTGGAGTAATGCCAATTATTTTTGCAGCTGCTATTCTAAGTTTGCCACTCTTAATAGAACAATTCATTAATAATCCTGGATATTCAACTTTTGTAAACACCTATCTTAGTCCTAATGGCAATCAATCTTGGGCATATATACTAGTTTATCTAGTCTCAATTGTTTTTTTCAGCTACTTCTATTCATCACTGATTATGAATCCAGTTGATGTAGCTCAAAATCTGAAAAAAATGGGTTCAAGTATTCCAGGTATTCGTCCAGGTAAGGCAACCAGTGAGTATATTGAGCGAGTTTTGAATCGCCTTACACTTTTGGGAGCGATATTTTTAGGTTTGATTGCGATCGTACCTACGGTTGTGGAGCAGATTCTTAATGTACCTACCTTTCGAGGTTTAGGAGCAACTTCTTTGCTAATCCTAGTCGGAGTTGCAATTGATACTGCTAAGCAGATTCAAACTTACGTTATTTCTCAGCGCTATGAAGGAATGGTGAAACAGTAGTGACACGATTAATCTTCTTAGGACCGCCGGGGGCTGGTAAAGGAACTCAAGCAAAGGAATTTGCCCAACATCGGGATGTTCCTCATATCTCTACTGGGGATATTTTACGTCAGGCATTACAAGACAAGACTGATTTGGGAATTCAAGCTCAAGGTTACATGAGTAAAGGAGAACTGGTTCCAGATGAGTTAGTCGAAGCAATGGTAGAAGAACGTTTGAGTCAACCGGATACTGTCTCTGGCTGGCTACTAGATGGTTTTCCTCGTACTGTGGATCAAGCAATATTTCTGGCTAAATTATTAGAAAAGATTAATTCTCATGGGGAAAAGGTGATTAACCTAGACGTGCCAGACGACGTGGTTGTTGAGCGATTATTACAAAGGGGACGAAAAGATGATACTGAAGATGTTATTCGTCGTCGTCTGGAAGTATATCGCTCTGAGACTGCACCTTTAATAGACTATTATCGCGATCGCAAGCAATTGCTTATGTTGAACGGAAATCAGTCTCCCAAAGATGTTGCGAACCAACTTAGAGATGCCGTTGCTTCATAACTTACTTTATAAATTTTTTAGAACATCAAGCGGGAAAGACTGCTTATAGCAGTCTTTCCCGCCAGAATAAATTAATAATCTTTATATTAAATTAATATGTACTAGTAAACTATTTATATCTTGACGAATTAATATCTGATTGCTAACTATACTTAACTTACTAATTGTACAATCAACCTTCGTAACAAATTGAGGAACGGCTAAATTGTCTAAACAAGATTTAATTGAGATGGAAGGCACTGTTACAGACTCTTTGCCAAATGCAATGTTTCGCGTTGATTTGGACAATGGTTTTCAAGTGCTCGCTCATATTAGCGGTAAAATTCGCCGCAATTACATCAAAATTTTACCAGGCGATCGCGTCAAGGTAGAACTAACCCCTTACGACCTTACAAAGGGTCGAATTACTTATCGATTGCGTAAGAAGTAGTATTATGTAATGTACCTTACCATAAAGCTAATTGTATTGGAAAATTAAGTACAATTAAATAGCTATAAATCTCTGTACATGTTATAATCTAATGTTTGGATTGAAGAGATAAAATGAAAGTTAGAGCCTCTGTTAAAAAAATTTGTGAAAAGTGTACGGTGATTAAACGTCGCGGTAGAGTAATGGTGATTTGCCCAAATCCCAAGCATAAACAGCGTCAAGGTTAGTATAAAACACACTTCACAATCTTGAGTACAGAAAAAAATCAATAGTGAACAAAATAGGGAGAAGCTTGAATGGCAAGGATTGCCGGAGTTGACCTACCACGCGATAAGCGCATAGAGATAGGTTTGACTTATATTTTTGGAATTGGTCTAGAAAGTTCTAAGAAAATCTTAGCTGCGACAGGAGTCAATCCAGATACGAGAGTAAAGGATTTGAGTGATACCGATGTTGCAGCTTTAAGAGGTGAGGTAGAAAGCAACTATCAAGTAGAAGGTGACCTCAGACGCTGGGAAGCCATGAATATCAAACGTTTAGTTGATATAGGAACTTACCGGGGAAGGCGGCATCGCATGGGTTTACCAGTCCGAGGACAAAGGACTAGAACCAATGCCAGAACCCGCCGTGGAAGAAGACAGACAGTGGCTGGTAAGAAGAAAGCACCAGGTAAGTAATAGAGTTAGTAGCAATTATTTTTTTAGCTTGCCCAAAGGCAAGTTTTACCTTTATCTAAACGAATTAACATGGCAAAACAACCAACGAAGAAAGGCGGAAGCAAGAAACAAAAACGTAATGTACCTAATGGCGTTGCATATATTCAATCGACCTTCAATAACAGTATTGTTACCATCTCGGATCAAAACGGTGATGTAGTATCTTGGGCCAGCGCTGGTTCTAGCGGTTTTAAAGGAGCTAAAAAGGGAACACCTTTTGCTGCTCAGACCGCAGCAGAAAGTGCTGCTCGTAGAGCAATGGATCAGGGGATGCGACAAATAGAAGTAATGGTTAGCGGTCCTGGTGCTGGTAGAGAAACAGCAATTAGAGCTTTACAAGGAGCAGGATTAGAAATTACTTTAATTCGAGATGTGACTCCCATCCCTCACAATGGCTGTCGTCCACCAAAACGTCGTAGGGTGTAACTTGGCTGAAAGTAAAGCAATTTCAGTTTTAGTTTTGAGAGAAGAGAAGATTGTCGAACAAAAAGATACTTTCTCTATTTCGCTTTTGTTCACAAAGATTGTATCTCTAATATTTAGTAGGTAGATAATTTATCATCTAGTTTAGTGTTTTTCTGAGTGCGGTAAAAGTTTTTTTATGAGTTAGAACTGAAATTATTAAAGCGTAGTAAAAGAAGTTCTTTTGCTTAAGCACTTAGTTATAAGTTGGGAAGTCGGAATATAGCCTTTAATTTCTGGTGAAGTGTAAAATATTGGCTGTAAACTATCTAACAATTTTTGATTGCTTCCCATCCTATAGGTGTTTATTAAGTTAGTGGCTAAGAGAACTGGGAACTCCTCACTTCGGTAAATTGATAGATTAGATTTTACTGGCTCATATTTTGAGAAGGTAATTTCTAGCAAAAGCTAAATTAATTGCCCTTTTAGATGGTTGAAAATCTGCTGAAAATAAATTATTTGCCTCACTTTTACTAAAAGATAACTAATTAGTGATTATGTACTACAGCAAACAAAGTCGTAGAGAATAAGCTTGAAAAGCATAACTCTTTTTTAATATAAGCCTTATGTACATCTTTTTGCTATTTACTCGTAAAAGTAAACCTATGATTGCAAATATTTAAAAATTGGTCGTAGCGGTGATATCAATCTCAATTAGAGGCGTAAAATCTTGAGCAAGATTTATCAAAATTTGTTACAGATTTCTTAGCTCATCAGACCAAAAAATAAGGGAGGCTATAACGAGTGCCGCAATTTCAAATTGAATGTGTAGAATCAAATACTGAAGAGAGTCGCGACCATTATAGTAAATTCGTTCTAGAACCTTTGGAGCGCGGACAAGGAACTACTGTTGGTAATGCTTTACGACGAGTCTTGCTATCTAATTTAGAGGGAACTGCTGTTACTGCCGTGCGTATAGCAGGTGTCACCCATGAATTTGCAACAGTTCCAGGAGTTCGTGAAGATGTCCTAGAAATATTGATGAATATGAAGGATATTGTCCTTACAAGTTATTCTGCCCAACCACAAATTGGCAGATTACTAGTGGGAGGACCGTGTAAAGTTACTGCCGCTCATTTTGACTTGCCCAGTGAAGTTGAAGTGATAGATCCTGACCAGTATATTGCTACTTTGTCTGACGGAGCAAAGCTGGAAATGGAATTTAGAATTGAAAATGGTAAAGGTTACCGGACTGTAGAAAGGGGTCGTGAAGAAGCTACTTCTTTAGACTTTTTGCAAATTGACTCAGTATTTATGCCTGTAAGAAAAGTCAATTACAGTGTAGAAGAAGCACGCGGTGAGAATGGAATACCTAAAGATCGTTTGCTCTTGGAGATATGGAGTAACGGTAGCCTCACACCCCAAGAAGCTCTATCTTCAGCTGCAAGTATTTTGGTAGATTTATTTAATCCACTCAAAGATATATCTCTTGAGCCAACAGATACAACTTCTGAAATACCAGATGATCCTACCGCTCAAATTCCAATTGAAGAGTTGCAATTATCTGTCAGAGCATACAATTGTTTGAAACGGGCACAAGTGAACTCAGTAGCAGATTTATTAGATTTTACTCAAGAAGATTTATTAGAAATTAAAAACTTTGGTCAAAAATCGGCTGAAGAAGTTGTAGAAGCATTACAACGTCGTTTAGGAATTACTTTGCCTCCTGAAAGAAGCTCTAAGCACCCCTAGATTTAAGTTAGGGTTAGAGACCATTCCACAGAAAATATGTTTTTTCTCCGTTCCGTTATTATTAATCCATTCCCATGCGTCATCGTAATCGAATCAAAAAACTTAGCAAACCAGCAGACCAGCGTCGTGCCCTATTGCGATCGCTTACCACAGAGTTGATTCGTCATGGACGAATTACCACTACCTTGACTCGTGCGAAGGTACTGCGCTCTGAGGCTGATAAAATGATTACTCTTGCAAAAGATGGTTCTTTGGCTTCTCGTCGTAAGGCTTTAGGATATATCTATGACAAGAATTTAGTCCAAGCTCTATTTGAACAAGCACCCGAACGTTACGGACAACGTCAAGGTGGCTATACCCGTATTTTACATACAGTACGCCGACGCGGTGACAATGCTGAAATGGCAATCATTGAGTTAGTTTAGTAAATCTGATGGGTACCATGTAGGGTTAAGGATACGTGTCATTAGATAATAAGTTTTAATTATCTCTTAGTTAATTTCTTAGACTAATGAATAATGACATAGATATCTAAATTATTATTTTTATGGAACAGAGCCAGCAGTCTCAAACAACTCAGCGAGTTGCCCTGGTAATTCAGTACTTGGGCACTCACTTTTATGGCTGGCAAAGACAACCCCAAAATCGTAGTGTACAAGAAGAAATAGAAAATGCAATTTGTGCCAAAGTAGGTTATCAAGTCAAAATACACGGTGCAGGAAGAACAGATACTGGTGTTCATGCAGCAGCACAAGTGGCTCATTTTGATATTGCATCTCCTATACCGGGTCACAAGTGGGCGAAGATACTTAATAGTTATTTGCCGGAAGATGTATTGATTCGGGCAAGTGATAATACTAGTAACTCTTGGCACGCTCAGTACAGTGCTTCTTATCGAAGATACCGATATACGATTTACAATGAAGAGCTACCTAACTTATTCGTTAATTCCTTCAGTTGGCACTATTATTATCAAGCCTTAGATGAAAAATTAATGGAGTCAGCGCTAAGACCTTTAGCCGGATATCATAATTTATCTGCTTTTCGTCGTAGTAATTCTGTTAGACCTCATTCTTGGGTAGAAGTACAAGCCGTAGAATGTTATCGGATTGGTTCTTTCATTCATATCGAAATTCAAGCTGATGGATTTTTATATGGGATGGTAAGGTTGTTGGTTGGAATGATTGTATTGGTAGGTTCTAGAAAAATTTCTGTGGCTGAATTTACTGATATTTGGAAGCAACAGCGCCGAGGAGTTGTAAAGTATGCTGCCCCTCCTCAAGGCTTATGCTTATTGAGAGTAGGGTATGAGAATTTTCCTTTCTTCTCAGATATATATTTTGATACTCAGCCAAAATTTTTATTCTCAGAGTTAGTGATGACACGGTAGTGTCAGCTATCAGCGATTAGACAGAGGTGTTTAAAATAGCTGATTCTCAAACGAGATTTCTTCAATCATATAGAAATATAGGAATATAAATAGGTTTCACAAAAAAGTTGAACTGTATCAAAATTTAGAGTTAATAGCGATTGATTAAAATAACTTCATAGCGTAATTAAAATTGGAGTTCTAAGTAAAACTTAAGTAATATTTAGACGATTGAAGTGTAAAAATCCAAGACAAACTCACAGTCAAATTTATAGGCAAAAGTTTTATATTAAGTTTTTGTATAAGATCCTGCAAAAATTTTATTTATTACATCAACTAACCAATCTCAATATCTCATGATGAATAAAACATACCTTCCTCACAAAGACACTTTAGAACGTAACTGGTATATAGTTGACGCTGCCGATCAACGTCTTGGTCGTTTAGCTAGTGAAATTGCTATGGTTCTAAGGGGTAAAAATAAACCCGAATTTACTCCTAACATGGACACAGGTGACTTTGTAGTGGTTATTAACGCTGAAAAAGTTGACGTTACTGGCAAAAAACGCAGTCAAAAACTTTACCGTCGTCACTCTGGTCGTCCCGGAGGAATGAAGACGGAGACTTTTGAGCATTTACAGGCAAGGATACCAGAAAGAATTATTGAAAAAGCTGTAAAGGGTATGCTCCCGAAAAATAGTTTAGGACGGCAGCTATTCACCAAACTGAAAGTTTATTCTGGCGCAGAGCACCCGCACTCAGCCCAAAAGCCTACAGAACTGAAAATTAATACAATTCCAGGAGAACAGAAGTAATGCAAGCAACAGATAATGATAACGGTCGTGCTGTTTATTGGGGAACCGGTCGTCGTAAATCTTCCGTGGCAAGAGTCCGTCTTGTTCCAGGAGAGGGAAAGTTAGTTGTCAATGGTAAACCGGGGGATTTATATTTTCAATTTAATCCTAATTATTTAGGGGTGATTAAATCGCCTCTGGAAACTTTAGGATTAGAAAATGAATATGATATCTTAGTCAAAGCTGAAGGTGGTGGTTTGACCGGGCAGTCAGATTCTATCCGTCTTGGTGTCGCTCGTGCTTTATGTCAACTCGATCCAGACAATCGTCCACCTCTAAAAACTGAGGGTTATCTTACCCGTGACCCACGTTCTAAAGAACGGAAGAAATACGGTTTACACAAAGCTCGTAAAGCTCCTCAGTTCTCGAAACGATAATTTTTCAGAGTTCAACATACGACTATATTGGTTGTTGAAGTTGCATTTTCGGGTGTATATGAAAAGTATTTCTTAATTTGTAAATATTTTCTTGAGATGTTTTCAGATATTACACCCTCTATGCATTAATGTTATTACTATTTCTAACCACAATTAGAATAAAAATTGCTTTTCCACAACCGCAAAACAACTAAAAAGATATAATTTATATAGGTTAATTCCAATCAGAGCAATGCCGAAATCAGACATTCATCCCGAATGGTATCCAGAAGCTAAAGTTTACTGTAATGGTCAAGTTGTTATGACCGTAGGTTCGACAAAGCCAGAATTACATGTAGACGTTTGGTCTGGAAATCATCCATTTTATACCGGAACTCAAAAGATAATTGATACTGAAGGTCGCGTAGAACGCTTCCGTCGTAAGTATGGTATGGTATCCAAGAAAAAATCTGACAAGCAAGACGAAAAGTAGCTAGTCGGCATAAATTCCCTTTACGGCTCAGAGTGCTGAGTCCGTTTTATGGTACTTGCCGATATTTTACTTTTAGGAGCGATCGCACTTGTCATGGCTGAAGAATATTTACTGGAAAAATTAAAGTCGGTTGAACAAACTTTTAATGAACTGACTCGTCGTCTGGCTGACCCAGATACAGCTAGGAATCCGGACGAATATCAGAAGATTGCAAAGTCACGTTCTGGATTAGAAGAAGTAGTGAATACCTATGAGAATTGGAAAAATTCTCAGGAAGAATTTATAGGTGCAAAAGAGGTACTCAAAGAAGCTCAAGGTGATTCAGAAATGCACGAAATGGCAGATTTGGAAGTCAAGGAACTTGAGCAGAAAATTGAAGAGTTAGAAGAACGTTTAAAAGTATTGTTACTGCCGAAAGATCCAAATGATGAAAAGAATATCATGTTGGAAATTCGTGCGGGAACAGGTGGAGATGAAGCTAGTATTTGGGCTGGCGATTTAGTACGTATGTACTCTAGATATTCTGAGACCCAGGGCTGGAAAGTCAAGTTAATCAGCGAGTCTCTAGCGGAAATGGGCGGGTTTCGAGAAGCTGTCTTAGAGATTCAGGGTGATAGTGTATACAGTAAGTTAAAATTTGAAGCCGGAGTGCATCGTGTCCAACGTGTACCAGTTACGGAAGCTGGAGGTAGAGTTCACACATCAACAGCGACTGTGGCAGTAATGCCGGAAGTGGACGATGTAGAAATTCATATCGACCCGAAAGATATTGAAATGAGTACAGCTCGTTCTGGTGGTGCTGGTGGGCAAAACGTAAACAAGGTAGAAACAGCTGCGGATTTGTTTCACAAACCTACTGGGATTAGAATTTTTTGTACCGAAGAACGTTCTCAGTTGCAAAATAAAGAGAGAGCATTGCAAATTTTACGTGCAAAGCTTTATGAAATGAAACTGCGCGAACAGCAAGAAGAAGTTACTTCAATGCGTCGTTCTCAGGTAGGAACCGGAGCGCGTTCGGAGAAAATTCGTACTTATAACTATAAAGATAATCGGATAACAGATCACCGTTTGAATCAAAACTTTTCTCTTTCACCAGCTTTAGAAGGGGATTTGGAGTCGATGGTTCAATCTTGTATATCTCAGGATCAGCAGGAACGTTTAGCTGAACTTGCAGCTTCTGCTAATAATTAAGTAATGGGTTGATATAGTTAGTAGTATTTTTGTAGGCTTTGAAAGCGATCGCTTTTATCTTTAAGTATCTTCGATGCAAAATAATTGTTAATTCCCTGGTAAACGCCGGGGATTTTTTTATTCTAATTTAAACACTAAGCAAAAACCTTTTATGTATTACTTTGCGTCTCCTTTGGGTAAAATTAGGTGTAGATATAAGAATTCAATATTGTATATGTTAGTAATTATTTAAATTATTCAACTATCAAACTTGTAATAAACTGGATACATTTCAACTGCTCCTACGAATTGACAGTACTTTCAGGATACGGTATTTTGATAATCACTGGAGGCGTGTAGGTTTTATTATTAATGCTTCTGAAAGCCTTGCTATGAGGCAATTTTTTTTGAATAAATTAAGTCAAACATTTACCTCGTAACATAAACTTAGATGTAAGAATTTGTTACGGTTGACAAACTTGAGATTGTTTTTGATTTTTTTGAAAAATTAATAATTATCAGATATAAAATCAATAACTTGGTAATAGACGAACAATACTAAAAATTTCACCCCTCACAGAAAGAGCACCGTGATAAGCTAACTTTATAAGAAGAATGCTGAAAACGCGCCCGGTTTTAACCCGGAGATGAAAGCTAATTACGGGATTTATCCCGCCTACAATCTTTGCTCGGCAATATCGCCTACAATCTTTGCTCGGCAATATAACGTTTCACTTGCTCGGTTGAGATATTTCCGGCGGTAGAGACAAAATAGCTAGGAGTCCATAAAGTAGGGAGTTTCAAAAGTTCTGGGAACTCCTTTCTTAGTACGTGTGATGCTCTGCCTTTAATTCTTTACTTACCCAGTTAAATCAATTAAAAGAGTTCGTTTAGTACGTCGCGCTGATGGATATTACTGTCAGTTTTCTATTGATATTGATAATTTCAAACAATTAGAACCAACTGGGAATCAAATCGGTTTAGATGTCGGTTTAGAATATTTTTACTCAGATAGCAACGGAAATCATGTAGAAAATCCGAGATTTTTACGCAAAACCGAGAAAAATATTAAACGTTCTCAGCGACGTATTTACAAACATAAAAAAGGTTCAAATAAGCGACGCAAAGCGATAATTATATATGCTCGAAAGCATTTGAAAGTAAGTAGGCAGCGTACCGAGTTTGCTAAGAGAGTAGCCAGAGCGCTAGTACAATCTAACGATAATGATAAATTGCTTCAAAACCTGCTGACTTTTTTACGGTAGTCACATAAAGATTTTGTCCTCCTAGCCAATGGGACAAATCATAGGTATATTAATTATCTTCTAGTTCAGAAACAAAAGCAGCCTCATCAGAATGTTTTCTGGAAATCTGATGGGAGTACAGTACTTGCATCTAAAGTAATGCATTTTTTAGTTGACTCAAGCATAAATCATGGGTTTACCAGTAAATGACCTGTGACTTGTAAATAGGGCTTGCTGAAAGAAAGTGAAAGTATTACTAGATAAAGAGTATGGGCAAAAAGTTTTACTGATAAAGTATCTCCAACTTGGAACTGGATCAACTTAATTAGTAATCAAGATTTTCCTAAATTAGCTCTAAATTCACATCTGTTAAATCTGAAAAACACTACAAAACAATTATTTTTGTATTTTTAAGTAATTTCCAAAGGCGAAATTGGAGTTAAATTTTGTTAAGATTAAACTCAATGTAGGCAAGCGCCGCTATAACCGTCCTTAGCTTGGAGACACTTGATGCTACGACTAGAACACATTAGTAAGATTTACCCAACTGGCGAAGTTCTCAAGGATGTCAACTGGGAAGTAAAACCAGGCGATCGCATTGGTTTAGTTGGTGTAAATGGTGCGGGTAAATCGACCCAGTTAAAAATTATTACCGGAGAAATTGAACCGACTGCTGGTGAGATAATTCGTCCAGCAAGCCTGCATATTGCTTATCTCAATCAAGAGTTTGAAGTAGATACCACCCGTACTGTCAAAGAAGAGTTATGGCGGTCTTTTGATAAAGCTAATGATGTGAATGAGGCTTTATCGAAGGTGCATCGGGATATGGAAACAGCAACACCAGAGGAATTAGATAAGCTGCTCAATAAAATGGATAAGCTGCAAAGAGAATTTGAAGCTTTGGATGGTTATGGTTTAGAAGCGCAGATAGATAAGATATTACCTGAAATTGGATTTGAATCAGAAGATGCGGAACGTTTAGTGAGTGCCTTTAGCGGTGGCTGGCAGATGCGCATGAGTTTGGGTAAAATTATGCTGCAAAAGCCTGATATTTTGCTACTGGACGAACCTACAAACCATTTAGATTTAGAAACTATTGAGTGGTTAGAGGATTATTTGAAGGGACTAACTACACCAATGGTAATAGTCTCCCATGACCGAGAATTTTTAGATAGACTCTGTACACAAATAGTAGAAACCGAACGCGGTATTTCTACTACTTATTTGGGTAACTATTCCCAATATTTAGAGCAGAAAGCTGAAAATCAATCAGCACAGTTGAGTACATATGAGCGTCAGCAGAAAGAAATAGAGAAACAGCAAGCTTTTGTAGAAAGGTTTCGTGCAAGTGCAACCCGCAGTACTCAGGCGAAAAGTAGAGAAAAACAGCTTAGTAAAATTGACCGGGTGGATGCTCCAATAGCAGGAGTCCGCACCTTACAATTCAAATTTCCACCAGCACCCCGTAGTGGTAGAGAAGTGGTGGAAATCAAGAATTTGACTCATATGTATGATGATAAAATCCTGTTTTTAGGCGCTAATCTTTTAATTGAAAGAGGCGATCGCATTGCTTTCTTGGGACCCAATGGTGCGGGTAAGTCTACTTTACTGCGGTTTATTATGAATTTGGAAGAACCGACAGAAGGTAACGCTAAATTTGGAGAACATAACGTTATTCCCGGTTATTTTGAGCAAAATCAGGCTGAAGCTTTAGATTTAAGTAAAACCGTCATGGAAACTATCCATGATGAAGTACCCGACTGGAAAAATGAAGAGGTACGTACTCTTTTAGGTAAATTTTTATTTAGTGGTGATACAGTCTTTAAATCAGTAGAAGCTTTAAGTGGAGGGGAAAAAGCTCGTTTAGCTCTGGCTAAAATGCTTTTATGTCCAGCAAATCTTCTAATATTAGATGAGCCAACAAACCACTTGGATATCCCAGCGAAAGAAATGTTGGAAGATGCCATTCAAAATTATGATGGTACTGCCATCTTAGTTTCCCACGACCGTTATTTTATCTCGAAAGTTGCCAATAAAATAGTTGAGATTCGTGACGGCGAATTCCGCACCTATTTAGGTGATTATCATTACTACTTAGATAAAATAGCCGAAGAGAAAGAGAAAGAAAGACAAGCGAAAATTGAGGCTGAAAAAGCTGCGAAGAAAGCTTCGAAGAAAGCCAAGGCAGCAGCTAAAAAACGGTAGAATCCTAACTGATAGACTAACCTCTAACACGAAATTCAAAATTGTTAAACTTAGTAACTCATACCAATTTGGAAAAAGAATATGATAAATAAATCTCTGTAGAGACATTCAATTGTAGGACTTACGCAAAATCAACGTAATTCCGTCCGAGAGCGTTTGCGTAGCATGTCCGTTAGGACTTTCCGTTTGCGACGTAATCGCAATAAACCCTGCGTTGACGTATTCTGCTCGATAGAGCTTATGCTTCCCTACACTACGTTCCGGTCGCAATGACAAATCTTCGTTGCGTAAGTCCTGAATTGAAAATCTTTACCAAAAAATGTGTTGCAATCATTTATTGCATTCGTATATTGCGTATTACATGCATTATGTTTTCAGCTTCGGTCTATCCCTGTAATGTTCTTCTCCAAAAATTCTTTCAATTTCTAAATTCTGTAACCCTTTCCCGGAAAGCAATTGCTCAGTTCTTTATGAATATATAGCTATAGCCGGGTAAGTTAGAACGTAAGCTCTAATATTTTTCAACTGCTTATACGCTATTTCAATATCTTAATAAGGAGTCGTGTAAAAATAAATTGATGAACTATTAGGGATTTATAGGAGTTACGTAAAAATAAGTTGCATAACTTGTTGATTAGAACCTTTAGATTTGCTAATAATCAGGCAAAAAAATTTATCAAGTTATTTTACACGACCCCTAATAGAAAAAATCGGAAAGTGACATTATGGGGTTATTACTCAATTGGACTTAAAAAAAATTTTCAATCGGGGTTACGTAGAGGTTCCCCTTTCTCCTAACTTATTCAATATCTAAAATCGGTAAGCTAAAAAAGGAATTAACATTTCATCCTGACTTAAACCACCATGAATTCCTAAATGACCAGGATAAACTTCCCCACTGCTCATTTTCTGACGACAAATCCAATCTTGATGAGGAATTAGTAGTAAATCTCCCACTCTTTGATCAGCTTCTATAGAAAGTTCTTTTCCAGGAATTCCAAATAATCCTAAATCAATAGCTTCAGCTTTAGTAATTACCAAAAATTCCGAACTGAAGTTTTTCTTGATATAAGCGATCGCTTTATCTTCAGTTCCATGTTTAAGGTGCAAAAATCTGACTCTGGATTCACCTGTTATGGGGGCAAATAGTAACTTCGTTAATTCGGGATGTTCGTTTATCCATAGGGTTTTTTCTTTATCTGCTAGACGTTGACCGTGGTCTGCGGTTAATATCATTACGACATCATTTCTACCAGCTAATGGTGCTAAAAGTTCGCGTTGTATTGCAAAATCAATACTAGCAGTCTCTGCTCGATAGGAATGACTTAAGGGGGAGCGGGCATGAGATACCATATCTATGTATGGTAGATACATGTAAGTAAAGCTTTTATGTTCAGAATATTTAGCTAGGACGCGTTGACGTAGTTGAGTAAAACCATCTGCAACTGTTTTATAACCATGAAAGTTATCCCCACCAGCTACAGAGTCAGAAGTAGTAAAGCGACTAATTCCGCTTTGTTTAAACTGGTAAAAATTGACAATTTCTACATTAACTCCGGCTTTTTCCATCCGCAGGTATATATTTGGTACTGATAAAAGCTTGTCTGGATTAAATATATCTTCTGAAATTGGACTGGAAGCAAACTTAGGTTTGAAGCGAATCAAATCAACAATACTACCAATCTCTGAGAAATAAAGACCTGTAGCAACCAAACCATGTTGTGCTGGTGAATATCCTGTAGCTGCCGAAGTTAATGCTGTTACAGTAGTGGTAGGATAAATCGAAGTTGCAGGCATAAAAAAAGCCTGTTCGCTTTTACAGGCTGTAGCTATTGCTGGTGTATCATTCCCATCTATCAAACTTTGTAATTGCTGATATCCTAAGCCATCTAATATGAGAAATATTACATGATTAATTGGGGCTTGCTCTAACCATTTGTGCCAAGTTTTGGTAACTGTAGTATCTTCTAATAATTCCGGATTAAAGGCTGATAAGCCCTTTTCTTCAATTAAATGAGGAGCATCAGGACATAACCATTTAACAGGTAGATTGGCAATATTTCCTAAACCCAATCCATCATAACTAGGTCGTATTGCTTCTGAACCAAATGCCGGTGGTAACTTTTGTCTGGATAAAAGTTGTTTTTGCGCGGTTGAGAAAATGTTAGCCATCGTTCAACATTAGCTACTAAGTGTTATTGTAAGCTATTTATAAAGTAGTCCCTGAAAGTATTCCCTGTCAGTTGGAGTCCCAGAACCAGATTGTTTTATAGTTCTAGGAACGGAACAATCTGGTTCCTAAAAGTTAAGTGCTTGGGGAAGAAGATGGTAAATATCCCAATATCGTCACATTAAATATAAATTTATATCTAATCTATTCTAAATTTCATCTGGAATTATCCATTTAGGAGGTTCCGTAAGTTTCTTCATTCTGGCTTGCTCAGCTATTTCTAGCATTTGATCTAAGGAAGTATTATCAATAAATTTTGATGCTTCCTGCTTATATTCTAAGTTAGGACATTTATCTCCCAATATACAGCCATTGACACAGGCTTCAGCACAGTTTATCTTCTGTTCCATAGTACTTATCTCCTCTCTTCCGGACGGATAGGTAATAATACGTTTGCGTCCTAAATAAATATTAGCGTTTTCAGTTTTCGGGAAATAGATTAATGTCAATTTAGGGGAAAATTTACTTGAGATATTTAATTTGATTGAATGTTTGCACAATAAAACACGAAATAAAACAACAGAGTACTAATGTCACACACTTTCATCACCACAGGAACCATTGCTGCGATCGCAACTGCTGTTGTTCCTCAACAAGGTAGTGTCGGGATAGTCCGCGTTTCTGGTGATGAAGCGATATCCATTGCACAGAAGATTTTTCATCCACCGGGAAACCAAGTTTGGGATACCCATCGCATTCTCTATGGTTATATTTTTCATCCGGAAACTGAAGATATTGTAGATGAAGCATTGTTATTAGTGATGAAAGCACCTCGTTCTTATACTCGTGAGAATGTGGTGGAATTTCAGTGTCACGGGGGAATTATAGCTGTACAGCAAGTACTGCAAATATGTTTAGAAAATGGTGCTAGACTCGCACAACCAGGGGAGTTTACTCTACGTGCTTTTTTAAATGGCAGACTAGACTTAACTCAAGCGGAAAGCATAACCGATCTAGTAGGTGCAAAGTCTCCTCAAGCTGCACAAACAGCATTAGCAAGTTTACAAGGCAAATTAGCTAACCCCATTCGTCAATTACGCTCTAAGTGTCTAGATATTTTAGCAGAGATTGAAGCTCGTATTGATTTTGAAGAAGATTTACCACCTTTAGATACTCAAGGTATATTATCCGGAGTAAATAATATTATTGTTAAAATATCCAAATTTTTAGATACAGCAAATAAAGGGGAAATGCTGCGTGTGGGTTTAAAGGTGGCAATTGTCGGTAGACCTAATGTGGGAAAATCCAGCTTATTAAATGCTTGGAGTCGCAATGATAAGGCTATTGTCACCGATTTGCCAGGTACGACTCGCGATGTTGTAGAATCCCAATTAGTTGTAGGTGGTATACCTATACAAGTCTTAGACACCGCAGGAATACGCAATACAGAAGATACCGTAGAAAAAATTGGTGTAGAGCGATCGCAACGTGCAGCAGCAGTAGCTGATTTGGTATTATTTACCATTGATGCTGGGACTGGCTGGATATCACAAGATACAGAAATTTATCAGCGAGTCAAAGATAAACCTTTTATTTTAGTCATTAATAAAGTTGATTTAATCTCTGAAAAACAGAAAGAAAATTTAATATCTCAACTTCCTAGTTCAGAAATATGGGTTATGACTGCAGCTGCTCAAAATCAAGGTATCGAAGATTTAGAAGCAGCAATCTTAGAGAAGGTTAATTATCAAAAATTACAAGCTGCTGATTTAGATGTAGCAATTAACCAAAGACATGAAGCTGCATTAGTTAGAGCAAAAAAAGCCTTGCAGCAAGTACAAATTACTGCCAAAGATAGTTTACCTTTTGACTTTTGGACGATTGATTTACGCTCTGCAATTTATGCTTTAGGAGAGATAACTGGGGAAGAAGTTACAGAGTCTGTACTCGACAGGATTTTTAGTAAGTTTTGTATTGGTAAGTAATTTAATTAATTCTTCCTATCTGTAAATTTAGAAAAATTAGAAATAGAAAAATTAAATATACGATAATTGTTGAAACTATTTAAATACAGTTTATAACATTTTATATCCAGACTTATTTTACCGATAAAATCTATTCAATAGCAGAAAATTAATTCAAGTAGCTATATTTTTAAAAACATATTAGGGATAATGATTGCTTAATAAATAAATCAGTAAAATTATTTCTGGATAAGTGTCAATAACATAACGAAAAGCACAAGCATAATAGAAAAATGAAAAATGTCTAATCAGTTTAACCTTAATTTTCCCTCTCTCACCAAGCGGAGATTCGTAAATATATTTCGTACTTTCAGTCGTATCAGCTTTTGGGTACAGCTAATTTTAGGAATTGGTGCAGGTGCAACATTATTACTGGTAATGTTAAGTAATAACTTTAGTAAATATATATCTAAGTACTTAAAACTTGATACTTCTACCTTTCTGGGAAATCAAATAAAACAGTACTCATATAATGTTCAGCCCAATCTGAACCAAAAGCTTTTTCCAAAACACGACGGGTTTTATCATTCTTTTGCTGCTTACTACAGTAGTTACGCTGTCCGGAAAGGATTTGCATACTTCTTTCTGCCGAAACAGGACTAGAAGCGATCGCTTGAGTACAATGAACTTCTAGGAATCCTTCTACACGAGAAAGGAAAGTTTCTTCTTCTTGTTCAGTTACGGGACGAACAAAAGTACAAAACTCAGAAAATATATCTCCCCACTCAGGCAAAGCACGGGGTTGAGAAAATTGAGACTCCGGCAAATTTGCAAGTCTTTGATTGTACTCTGGGGGTAAAACTCTTCGAGAACTTACAGGAGAAAGGTCAACAATTGCAGCGCTTATTTGACCCCGACCTCCAACCAAATCACAACCAAACATAGGTAAATCGTACTCTGGACGTGGAAACATAACGCAGTGCAAAATATCAAGCATATTTCCCACACGTGCTAGTTCCAAGTGCATTTTACGAAATTGAGGAGTTTGATAGCAACGATTCTCAATGATTAACTTTTCACCCTCTAACTTACCCTCAACATATCCTAACTCTGCAGGTAAGTGATACGGGGAAAGGTCAAGACATCGACCCCATACAGTTTCAATACTGGTTGCTAACCGACGTATTAGGGGGTGTTGTTGCTCCCGCAGGGAAAAAGTAGAACTACTTGGCATAGCTTGCATTATAACCGCTAAGAAATAATTAAAATTTACATCGCTGCTTTACCATTATTTCAAAACTCGATAAATGTTAAGCAAATTGTTCATATAAAGACAATAAAAAAACTATAAGCAACTATAAAAAACTACACAAACTTTTTTTATGCTGCTGGTTGTGGTTCTGCTATTTTATCTGCAAGTGCTTTCGGGTCTATTGATTCAAGTTCTCCTTGTCTAAGAGTCCAGCAACAATCAGCAATTTCTAATAAATCTCTTGCATCATGAGTAACTATTAACAAAGTCCAATGTTGTTTTAGCTTTCCTAACAGACTTACTAGCTGTCTTCGCATAGACCAGTCTAAACCAGCAGTTGGTTCATCCAACAATAGTAAGTGGGGCTGACGAATTAATTGAACTGCCAATGCTAGACGTCTTTGTTGACCTCCACTTAATTCATTTGGTGATAAAGATAAACTCAGATGATTTAAACCAACCTCATTTAAAGCTTGCCTGACTTTTTCCTTGCCTAGCTCAGGATGTCCTAAACGTAACTCATCTAAAATAGTATTACCACAAAAATGTCTTTCAGGAAATTGAAATACCAAACCGGCTAACTGTTGTAGTTCTTCAGGTAAAAGCTCTTGCTCTCGCCAAAACACGGAACCAGAAGTCGGTTGTGCTAATCCAGATAGAATTTCCAACAACGTACTTTTACCAGAACCGCTTGGTCCAATAATTAGACCCAATTGTTGAGGAATCAAATCTAAATTAACTTTTTTAAGAATTTCTGTAGAAGATGCTGTCGGATGGTAGTGTAAATTTCTGAGATAGAGCATTTGCGGTAGGTAATTAATAAATTTAGGATGAAAATAAAAATATTCACTTGTAAATTAAACGGTTCACAACTATAAACTTCCGCAAAGATTTCTATATAACTTTTATAATCTTCTATTATCTAAGTTAATATCCTTAATTTATATCTTAAAAAGAATTTATATTTAAAAAATCTTGCTCTTGGTTCATAGCTATAATTTTCCAGGGAATCGTACTGAATAAACCCTACTCGAAGCCTATACAATTGCCTAACCAGGCAAAATAGCAACATACATTTTAAATTAATAACCTGAAATTTTAAGTAAAATTTTGAACTACCACAACAGGAATTACACTCATAAAATAATGCCTAAAGTAACTAGCAGAGTATTTGCAACCTCATGGAGATTAAGTTCTAGTAAAATAGCAGTTCTTACTCGTAAAGTAATAGCACTTGCTGTAATTACAAGTACTTTAACCACAACAGCCACAAGCATTTTCTTAACACCAGCCTTCGCAGGAGATCCCTTCCGTACTCAAAAACCTCACCAAATTGGCGATATAACAGAGGCTGCATTCAAAGCGATTTTCGAGCAAGGAAATTACAAAAAAGCGGACGAATTCCTAGATAAAGCAATCATTAGTGAAGCAGATGAACCTTTAGCTTATGCAATGAAGGCATCTTTAGCATATACAAAGAGTGACAAATCTAAATTAGAAATATACGCCCAGCAGACACTCTCATCTGCCCAAAAACTGGTAAAGAAAGATAAGTTGCGTGGTAATTTATACATTGCCGTAGGTCATTTTTTAGATGGAGCAGTCATCTTATTACGTGAAGGAACTTTTAAAGGAGCACCATCCGCTCTCAAGAAACTGCGAAAAGTGTATGAATACTTAGAGAAAGCTGAAGCTGAATCTCCAAATGATCCGGAACTGAACTTAATCAAGGGTTATATGAACTTGATGTTGGCTGTAAACTTACCATTCGCAGACCCAGAACAAGCAATTAAAGATTTACAAACAAATGCTGCTCCTAAGCATTTAGTCAATAGGGGTATAGCTGTCGCTTATCGAGATTTAAAGAATTACTCCAAAGCATTAAAGTATGTAGATTTAGCATTAAAAGAGAAATCAGAAAATCCAGAATTGCAGTATCTCAAAGCTCAAATTTTGCGAGAGCGAGCAAAACAGAAAAAGAGTCAAGCTAAAATGAGAGAAGCTGTTTCTTTATTTGACCAAGCATTAGCAAAGAAAGACCAACTCCCTGTAAGCTTAGTCAAGCAAATTGAGCGAGAACGTCGCAAAGCAAATAAAAACTTAGATACTTTAGTAAGTAATTAAGATAAATTTAAGAAAATTATGCCAAATTTTGTATACAACTGTACATAAAGCTTCATCCTCAAAATGCAGTAAGATTTTACAGTCAAACAATTTCACTACAACACCAACTAGTAATATGCCCAATTATAAATGGCATTGCTTCCGAATAATCTGATTCAACTATTTAATGGGTTAATTAAATTATTGTTTAATACTTTTCACACATTCACTACTTGATAATTCTGTTTGAGCTTAAAGTAATCTATAGGTCATGGTAATATCTTATAATCTTGTCCCCAATTGAAGTACACAGACGGTTGTGTTTACTTAGTTAATAGACTAATAGATATTATTTTAGGATTTAGCACCCATAAGAAGATTACATAATTCAATGGTAGCTAAAATTACTTTATTCTAAGAATCGGTTATCAACAACAGGATAATAATTGAATACTATTCGCCATAGAATTGTTATAAATTCTTAGATTCATCAGCTTCTTAAATGCTTACACACATATCGTATTAACTGAGAATAATATTAATTTAAATAATATTAGTTCAAATCATTTGAAGGAACTAAAAGTGAATGCAAATACATTTTCGTGAAATTAATCCTTTTGACTTATGGATTTGGATCGAGTTTATTACTGTTCCTTCTGAAAAAGAGAAAGAATATGTAGAAGAACTATTTGACTCTTGGTTTTATTTGGGGAAATTAGGAGCATTTAATGCCGAAAATTTACAAGTTCAAGAGACTGGACTCGATATAAGTTACATGAGCTATAACCAAGATGGGTATGATAGTAGCTTGTTAGCCTTAATGCATAACATGGCTAACTTTGAATATTTAGGAAAATGGGCAAGATGTTGGTTTGATTTGGGTACTTCTGATGCGATCGCTATAGATATTTTGATTAATGCTTTGACTCAATTGGGTAATGAGTATGTCACTATCGAGAATGTGTATATCGGTGGTGAAAATTCAGATTGGCCTGTTGAAGATAGCGATAGTCGCCCATCTTTCATTTATGATAATTAGCGAATCTTTTTTACAAAAATACAATTCACTAAATCATTAACTAATGTATAAATCAGGCGAAATTCGCGTTCTTGCTTTAGGAATTATTCGCGACCAAGAACGAATTTTTATCTCTGAAGGTTATGATCCCGTTAAGCAACAGACTTTCTATCGTGCTATGGGTGGAGGGGTAGAGTTTGGTGAAACTAGTCATCAGGCTCTGAAGCGAGAATTTATGGAAGAAATTCAAGCAGAGCTAAAAAATATTCGTTATTTAGCTTGTTTAGAAAATATATTCACTTTTAATGGTAAATCAGGTCATGAAATCATTCAACTATATGAGTGTGAGTTTGTTGAATCAAAATTTTATCAGCAGGAAAAAATAGATTTTTCTGAAGGAGAACGGAAAAAAGTAGCTCTTTGGGTAGATATAAATAAGTTTAAAACTGGTGAACTAAAATTAGTACCCGAAAATTTTTACGATTACTTAGAAAATACCAAACAATAAATTAAAGTGGAATGAAAAATAAAATTTAAACAGGAAATTGCAATAAATTTTAATTTGATAAAATGTATCAAACATTTGCAAGTACTCTAAGTTCGCTACATATATTTATTTTAGTGGAGAAGAAGGTTTGGTTAATGGAGAAGATGAAAGCATAAATAAATTTAATTAGATAAATATCTAATTGGATAAAAAATTTGATACGGTAACTGCCAAATTAATTAGGATATATTTTTATTCTGCTTCTTATTTCCTTTAATCTACTACAAGCCGCTACAAATCTACCTTTCTGACGAAAAATATTACTCCAAACTATATACTTAAGGCTATAAATATTGATTTACAAAATATTTATAAGACGTCTATAAAATACTATATATTTTCCTATTTTATTTATTTAAAAATCTTATCTAATTCATAGAAATTTAAATTATTTTATAGATATTAAAATAAAGAACTGATTTATTAATACGTACATTTGCTTTATCATACAATCCCTGTAGAATTAAATATTTAATTGATGTCTTCTCAAAAGAAAAACAAGCCTGGTTGGTCATTAGAAGAAAGAGACCCTAAATTAATTAGTTCCCTTATGCCTATATGGGATTGGCTATATCATAATTATTTTCGTGTTCAAACTAGCGGTTGGGAAAATATTCAACCCGAAGATAGAGTCTTGCTGGTAGGTTCTCATAATGGTGGACTTGCTGCACCTGATATGATAATGATGATGTATGACTGGTTTAAAAGATTTGGAGTAGACAAACCAGTATATGGATTAATGCATCCTACAGCATGGCAAGCTTCTAATGCTGTTTCTCAATTAGCAGCAAAAACAGGAGCAATAGTTGCCCATCCACAAACAGCGATCGCTGCTCTGCGTTCTGGTGCAAGTGTCTTAGTTTACCCTGGTGGTGCTCAAGATGTTTTCCGTCCCTATCACTTGCGCAATAAAGTATATTTTGCTGGCAGAAGAGGGTTTATCAAACTAGCTTTAAGAGAGGGAGTATCTATAATTCCGGTTATCTCCTCTGGTGCTCACGATACATTATTTGTATTAGCTGATTTTTATAACATCGTTAAGCAATTACACGAATGGGGTATGCCTTGGTTTCTAGGTGTAGACCCCGAAATATTTCCAGTATACTTAGGTTGGCCATGGGGCTTAGCATTTGGTCCGTTACCAAATATTCCTTTTCCTGTAACCATTCATACTAGAGTATGTCCAAAAATTACTTTTGAACGCTATGGAAGAAAAGCAGCGAACGATAGTGAATATGTTGAGATTTGTTACCAAACTGTTCTGAACGAAATGCAAAAAGAATTAGATATTTTAGTCGCAGAAAGTCAGATAATAGATAACAATAAGTAATTAAACATTAGAAATTTACCTATGGTGGGTACCTACGTGTAATCACCTTGTCTTCATCACAAAAAAAATTGTGGAAAAATCGATATTACCTTCTTTGTCGCAATTAGCACATATTTGGCAGGAAACTCTCAAATGGCAGCCTACATCTGAACAGCAGGAGAAGTTCGAGCGGCTTTATAGACTGATTTTAGAAGGAAATCGCCAACTTAATTTAACTCGAATTACTGAACCACAAGAATTTTGGGAAAAGCATTTATGGGATTCTTTAAGAGGATTAGCTCCAATATTATCAGCAGAGGAAATACAGCAATCCCAAGAAAATTCTCAGACTTCTACCCAAACTTCTGCTACTCGTATTATTGATATTGGGACAGGTGCTGGTTTTCCCGGTATCCCCGCAGCAATAGTTATTTCTGACTGTATGGTGACTTTAGTTGACTCTACACATAAAAAAGTCACATTTATTAATAATATTATTCCACATTTAGAATTAGCTAACGTCGAGACTATAGCCAGTAGAATAGAAGAAATTGGACAAAATAATCAGTATAGAGAAGTCTACGATATTGCCACATTAAGAGCTGTTGCAGCAGGCTCAGCTTGTGCCGAGTATGCCTTACCATTACTCAAAAAAGGTGGCTTAGGAATAATCTATCGTGGTAATTGGACAAAAGAAGAACATATAGATTTAGAAAAAGCTGTCAAAATACTAGGTGGTACTATAGAATGTGTTGAAAGATTTACGACACCTTTAAGTAAAAGTATTCGTCACTGCTTATATTTACGCAAAATAGGACCTACACCCATGAAGTTTCCGCGTCCTGCTGGAGTACCAACTCACAAAGCGATCGCGTAAAATTTTGAATTTGCAGTTATAAACTTAAAATTATATAAGTAATTCAATACAATAAGTTACACACATTGATTACAAAATTAATATAGCGAAATCATCTGCTAATAAGGTTTATAGCTAAATTTATTTATTTTGCGTATGTGTAAATATTTTTGTTTACTTAACTTATAAACCTAAAGCTATAAGCTTAGAGTAATAGAATTGACAATATAGCTTAAAAATATAAAGCTAGAAAATTAATCAAGATGCCTATTTTGATTTAAGTATGTTTTTAGGAAAAGTAAAAATGTACTTAAAGACGTATTCAAGATATTTACAAAACTTTCATGCAATATTTGAGAGAATATATCTATAGGGTGCTATGACCATAAAAAACAATACATTTCAATTATCAAATTAATTGTCAAATGTATACCACATGGCAAATCTACTTTTGTAAAATGTGCTTTCGTCTTAGAGTAAGACAAAGACACAAGCTGTCCTCAAAAAGTTTATATGTGCTGAATACCCATTCACTGGCAAACTCTAAGTTTATTTTCTATCTCATGCATTTGTTTTGTAGAGATAAGTATAAGTTTTAGACCCCAGCCTGGTTTCAAAATGAGTAACAGCGACAGCCCTTAAGTGCCCGATAGTCTATGCTAAAAGTTATGCACTCTGCTGCCAATTCACCCCCTCCAATGCAGTGGGGGGATTTAACAAAGATTAGTGCCCCCAATTCCGTTCAATGGGACAACATGAAAACCCAATTGGATCTGGTGTTATTGGCACTGGAAACTCTTACGGGTATCGGCTCCGATGAAATGCTCAGTGCAGCAAATAAACTTAATTTAGAGTCAAAATTACCCGACAGAGTCGCACTGTGGCGTTTACGTCAGTCAAATCCAATTCGGAAAGGTCAAGGAGGACGAAAGAAGTTAGATGTAGAAGAAGCGCGATCGCTAGTGATGATAGCTTGCTATTTAGCTAAGCAAAATCAAGAATTAATTCGTCGCGCAGTCGATTTGTTGGAACAGATGGCAGCAAATAACCGCGAACCTCACCAAGCTGCATTATTGGGAGATTATATAGATGCCTTCTGCAATACTTACCAGGAAAGAATGGAGGAAAAAGAACCTACCTCCACTCAGATACTTACCCAACTGGCACTCAAATTACTTATCGACTTACTTTACTACAGTGGACCAGGGGGACATCGTCGCCTTTGGCTTGCCTTAATAGACCGTTCAATTAAGTTTTAAGAATGATTCTTTTGCAGTTCCTGCCATGCCTTTATCAAATACTGTTCTCCGTCGGTATACACCACCTACTTGTACATTAGAAGTTTGGGCAGAAAATTCACCTCTGTCAAGGTGGACTAAGAAATCTGTGTTAAAACAGCTAAGTTTCGAGCTAAGATTTGACGATCCTCGCCTTGGTGAAGCACAGAAAATGAAAATTCAAGGCGATCACAATCAGTTAGAAGCTTTGTGTACAACAGTGTCTAATTATGTGCAGGAACTTCTACAAAAAACTCCAGAAAATTTTTGGAAAGGTCACTTTCCTCCCCAAGATACAATTCAAGATGATCGTCAAGAACATTCACAGAAAGTTGGCGATTCAAATGTAACTAATCATGCCTTCAATACTGGCTTTCCTCAGAAACCAGTAGCAGGTATATTTTTACAGCCTACGACTCAGCTCAATCATCAATTATTCTTAGGTTCTCTAGCGAACGCTACATCAGGTTCCTCGATTTATCTGAGTCAACTGCAATTATTTGATTTAGCATCTGCCTTAGAAGAGTATTCTGCAGAAGCCATAAGCTTACCACCAGTAATTGATAATAAGGGAACATTTCCCATTTTAACTTGGATACCAGCCGCAGCAGTTGTTGTTGCAGCATTAGGTTTAGCTCCTTTAACCTGGCAATATGCTAATCGCATCCGTCAGCAAGATAGTGTTGCTAGCAAAACCTCTTCCGCACCAGAAACTGTTGCTAGTCAACCAAATATTTCACAAGATTTAGAGATTTCACCTTCTCCTATACCGACTAATGCATCATCGGGTATCTTAGGGACACAGCCTTTAGTATCTCCAACAGCTTTACCGAATACCTCGCTAAATTCATTCTCTACACCACCAGCTATTCCTGCTCCAAATACTGTATCAGCCTCACCAAAGACAACTTTTCCTAATGCTGGCAATAGTAGTAAACAACAATCATCTTCCCAAATCATAACTTCTGCCAAACCTCCTCTATCTTCCGAAGATATTTTGAAATCGCCAGGAGGAAGTATAGGTAATTCACCTTCATCACCAAATTTGCAAAAAAATAGCGAATCTCCTGCAATTACTATTCAATCTAATAATAAAAATAATTCTGGTTCCAATTTTTCAGCCGGAGGTTTGAAGACAAAACCAGGGAGTCTTCCAGTGATTCCAAATTCTTCGACTCTAGACACTCAACCTCCGAAACTTCCTGATATTTCGACAAACTCTGGCATAACTCCATCTTCTATTGCAACAGATAGTAAAACTTCAGCATTAATCAGAGAAATAAGGAGACAAAATAGCAGCGCGAATACCCCGAAAGCTGCAAGTTCTCCTAAAGTTGCAACAGGTGACAGTACTCTATTTGATACAAATCAGGTGGCACAAGTTAGACAATACCTTAAGAAACGCTGGCGACCACCTGCTGGATTAAAACAGACGTTAGAGTATAGTTTAACAGTTGGCGTTGATGGAACAATTGAGCAAATATTACCTTTAGGAGGGGCTGCAAGAGAGTACTTTAGCTCTACCGGTATGCCTCCAATTGGAGAAACTTTTGTAAGTCCCAGTAAGAATGGTCAAAATACCAGAATTAGAGCTGTTTTTAGTCCTAGTGGTAAAGTACAAGCTTTTCCTGAAACTGATTGATTAGTTGAGTTGCTTTTGTTCTTGAATAGAAGAATCATAAAAGCTGGTACAGATTAGATACCAGCTTTTATGTTTGAAGCTTAACAAAATCATCATCATTTATTCCTACTTTGTTACCGTTAATTAACTCTCTAACAACGGAAATCAAAATATGTATTTAATATATTTCAATCTTAATTTAAACCTTAGACTGGGAATGAATTTATGGCTTTATAACAAGTATGGGAATTAAGTAGTAAGACACAATTAATTACAAAACTTTTACCTTAAACCCTTATCCAGTCTAAAAAATAATGTGTAAATATTTCTGTCCGATTATTTATCTTATAAGGATTTCAGATTTTCATCTGAGAAAAGCAAAACTTTAAAATAGGTTATCAATAATATAAAATGGACTGCAATATGCAGTCCATCCAGTATTTTATTATTTTTTGTCAAAGAATAAGTTGATATTTAGTTGATAGATAAAATCTATTTCTGCTTCCTCTTTTTCATACTCTGCTTCCTACGTCGCTTGGCAGTAGATAGAACAGCACGACTAACAGGAAAACCGGCTATAGGTACAACCTGATACTTACGCTCTTCTTCCAACTTCTTCAGTTCTGTATAATCCATCCAATGAATACAATCAACTGGACAAGTATCAATTGCTTCTTGAATAATTTCTTCAGAGTCACCATCTTGACGAACTACGCGCGATCGCCCATAATCTTGTTCTATGTAAAAAGTATTTTGAGCAACATGAGCACAGTACTTACAACCAATACAGGTAATTTCGTCAACGTAAACACCCCGTTGACGTATACTACCACCTAGCTCTGGCTCCAAACCAGAACGGTCTTGATTGTCATGACGTAAATAGCCACCTAACTCAGGTTCTAGACCAGAAGGAAAATCCTCCTCTCCACCGGCTGGTTGCATAGAATCAGACATTAAGCACTCCAGCGCTGCACTACAAGACGAATGGAGCCATCTTTCTGATGTTGCTGCTCTGCAACTTCAAAGCCAGCCTTTACAGTTTCTTTCAGAACACTACGGTAAGCATAGCGCTGAGTAATCTGACGTACAAATCCTTCTACAGATAAGTTTTGCTGCCAATACTGTAAATCGGCAACTAATTCATACTCTTTACCATTCCATTTAAAGCCAACATCATACCCGTTTGTTTGCTCTATAGCAATTTCCGCAGCATGAGTTTGACCGCGATAACCTCTTACATCACAAGGACCTTCTTTCCAGTCAATTCCTAAATCTGTAAGGGCATCTTTGAGAGATTCAAAATTACGAATTTCAGTCTTAATTTGGCTAAAGTGTGACATAGTGCTTGGAATTTTATCGAAATTATATTGGATTGAAGTTGAAAGACTTACCAGTCGCTAAACGTAGACTGGGTGTTCGCCGTATGAGAGTGCTGCGTATTGTTAGCGAAATATTCTGACGTTGGCTGATGAGTAATAACTAATCCCAACTGCTCCTCTATTGCTGCTGTTACCTCAGCACAAGAGGAACCCACTATTCCCGTTACTTTCTCTTGCACTCGACCATCTGGATAAATAATGAACTCTAATGTTTCCATACTTTGAGTCAACCATTCAATTAACAATTAACTACGCTTCCCTAATCAAGAGGTAACAAGCAAATAAAACCAGCAGTAACTAAGCATTCAGGTAAAAAATCAGGGTGTGTAAAACTGCCACCTAGTTAACTAATGTTCCATTTCTAGCAACAAATATCTCAGAAAGTTTACAAAAATTATTTTAAACCTGAGTGAACACATCACCTTCATGTAAGTTTCTCTCAACTAGAAAGATAAGTCAAGCTAGACAGTTAACCAAAACAATTTGTTACAAAATTAGTCAAGATTAATTTAATATATAAATTAAAACTGTATAAATAAACTATTGAACTATGCGGACTACATTAAGCTTAGGTATTTCTCTTGCTAAATAATGAAGTGGACATTTAAAGGAGCAATGTAAAAGCAAAAAAAACCAATTATTAAAAATCAATTTATTAACTATTTCTATGATATCTATAGATTTTTAGGTAAATTTTTAATTAAACTAAGGGACATCCAAAAATTAAATTACTCAATTTCCGCATCTAATACAACTATCA
>ERZ1740062.36-NODE-36-length-97392-cov-6.647852_pt1 | contig 97392 bp, 90 predicted proteins | sample MGYA00581741_ERZ1740062 | MGnify/ENA primary metagenome ERZ1740062 (study PRJEB43018, sample SAMN04849747) | marine metagenome | isolation source: floating plastic debris | place: Pacific Ocean | collected 2008-09-01 | study: EMG produced TPA metagenomics assembly...
CCTGAACCACCGTTTAGATTGTCCGCTTGAAATCCACCCAACAGAAAATCGCTATTTCGGTCCCCGGAGAGTGCGTTTGTCCCTGACAAGGCGATCAGCTGATCGTCGTCATCACCACCGGACAACTGATCGTTGCCAAGGCCGTCGAATAATTCGTCAGCGCCATCGCCACCATCTAGCAGATCATTCCCGGCGCCTCCGTCAAGATAATCATCGCCACTGCCACCGTTGATCACGTCGTTGCCATGGTCGCCGGACAACTGATCTCCAGGTGCACCGCCGATTATGGTGTCATCGCCCTCTGCGCCTGTGACGACAATCCTGCGATCAGCGGCGCTGCCGTCAATATTGTCATTTCCGATGCCCGCCGACACGTACACAGTCTCGTTCAGGATGCTTGTACCCGCAAGCTCTTCTATTGTTAGATTAAGGTCAGCAAATGTCGAGTTAATCAGGAGCGAATCAAATCCAGACGAACGGAGTAATTCTTGGTTGTCCAAGTCAGACAATAGTACTTGGTCACCGACAGCCGACACGGTCCAGCTAGTATTTGTAAACGATGAAGTATCGACCGTCAAAATACTGGGGTCTTGCACGTCATAACCAAATGACCAGTTTCCATTGAGAGTATTTCCAGCGGCAAGGCCTTCAGTTTCGATTCCCGTTTGCGATACAGTGAACCCATAGAGTGCCGTCTGAACTTGCCCGTTATCTAACGGCACGAAGACTATCTGATCTTCAATATTTGAGTTGCCGGAGTTTTGAATTATGTCTGGCCTTGTTTCGTCAAGGAAGGCAGCAATTTCCACATAGTTTTGACGCTCATGTAGTGCGATCCTCTCACCTATCGTCTGTGCTCCAGGACCCACCAGTTTTGAAAGCTCATACCGGTCACCCTCGTTGTCAAGCACAGCTTGCGCTAATTCTATAATGTCGCCGTCAAGAGTGATATTGACGAAGTTTTCTAGATCTCCAAACACTGGCGGGATACCGCCAGGCAGGAGCAGGTTGGGACCGTATAGGCCGGGGTTTGCGAAAACCACGCCTTCGATTCTAGCATCATTACTATAGTAATGCTTGAGAGCCTGCGCCATCGCACCACCAAGACTGTGACCAGTGACATAGACTTTTTCATACTTCCCTGAAGCCAAGGCACCGTCGATATCCAAAGCATCTAGGAGAGGTTCAAAGAGCTCAAATTGGCCATTGATATTGCTTATGTTGTTTACCCAGTCTGGTATGAAATTATCAGTGCCAGTGAAAGATACTATCAGAGTTTTGCTATCTTCAGATTCTGCAATTATCGCGCTACCGATCCCGGCGAACAAGGTATCGAAATTTAGAGGGTCAGCGTTGATAAAATGATTACCGAAGAACATTTCCTCAGGAATACCGATGTCTTCAGCATCCGCGTCAGAAAATATTCGCCATCCATCTTGAATGAGCCCGCTTCGTAGTCCGTATTCGTCAATGTATGCCGCAGCAGCAAATTTAGCGAGGGTACTCAGTGTCTCTTGCCCAAACAGATCATCGGCCGATGCAAGCTCTACAGGTCCTTGAAGCTGCGCACCTGAAACAGACGCAACTACGCTGGTGTTAAATGCTCCCGCGCTATCTATTGCATTAAATCCGACATAGTCCGTTCCAGGCGGACCAATGACAAAAGCCCAATCCCCAATCTCATCTATCGACCGCTCATAAACAGTGTTAGCGCTCATCTGTTGGCCGAGATAAGTAAGGTGTCCCCCCACGCTCGTCCGATCCTGGACTGCAAAACTCACGATATCCGAAAGCCCGTCTGGATCATTGTAGCTGAACAATTCTGAAAGCGGGATTACGTCGCCAGGATCGCCGATCTGATCGGTGGCTTCCACGATAGGGCGATAGTTGGTCGGCGGTGCGACACCTTCCGCCGTAAGACGGACAGAGTAAGTTCCTATATCGTCCCACCACGCTCCGTCTCCGCCCGCACTAACCGCTAAGTAAAAGGTCTGTTGATCGCTGCCGGGCGCGTCAAAGACGAAGTCGGCGTTTGCTCCTTCAGCCCTGATATCAGGCGACAATGTCTGTCCTTGCGCGTCCCGAAGACGAATGAATACCTCGTTGAGTGTGTCATCACTACTGACATCAGCATCAGCACTGAATGTGTACCGCTGGCCGCCTGTTAGCGTGACCCGGAAATAGTCCGAGTCGATGTAGTCGCCATTCACGTCATCCTGCTGTATTTCACCAATGACTGTGGTGCCGACTGCGAGTGTCGCGTTGGTCGATGTTGTTGCAGCAACATCACCAGTTGAAATTGGGCCTTGATCGTTTACGCGGACCCTGAAATCTCCGGTTGCAGTTCTGAAATCGCTGTCGTTCGTGTCTCCTGCACTAACCGCTACATAGAAGGTCTGGCTGCCTGATTGGGCGGCTGTGCTGTAGTTGAAGTTGGGCGCATTCCCTTCAGCTTCGGTAGTTCCACTTACCTCATTTCCCGAGCTATCATACAGCCGCAAGAAGACTGAGTTGGACGCTAGTGACAGAGACTGGGCTTCAAACGAGTAGGTCCGATCTGCATCCAGCGTGACGCGATACCAGTCTTTGTCAACAAACCCGCCTTGATTATCAGAGGTTTCACCGTCGCCCGCTATAGGTTCAGCGTCGATGGTGCCACTACGCCAATCACCTTGGACCAAACTCGCAGAGGTGTCTGTTCCCTCTCGAACATCATCGATGCTAGCAGTTGGCATAGCTGAAATTGTGTGACCGGATTCGGTGCTAATATTACCGCTGAAGTCCCGCGCCTCAAAAGAGAATGAATCTTCCCCGGTGCCAACGGTATAAGTGAGAAGGTTCAGATCGTCGTAGCTCAACTCGAACTGATTGCCATCGCCACCAGGGTCGATGACAGTTCCGTTGAAGCGCCAAATTGCGCCAGTGCCGTTGACTGCATCGTAGACAAGAATGTTCTGGATATCAGACAAGCCGTCAGGGTCGGTGACCGAGATTAGCTGGGTGCCGTCCAGTACTGTTCCTGTCGCGTAATCAGAAGCAGCCTCGATCCGGACTACAGGAGGGTCGTTTGCGACCGCAGTGATTGTGTGCCCGGCTTCATCACTGATGTTGCCGCTGAAATCCGTTACTTCGAAAGAGAATGAGTCACTGCCCGTGCCAACGGTGTAAGTCAGGAGATCTAAATTGTCGTAGCTCAACTCGAACTGGTTTCCGGCACCGCCTGGGTCGATGATCGTCCCATTAAAGCGCCAGACTGAACCAGGCGAATTGATTGCATCGTAGACAAGAATATTTTGGATGTCTGATAGCCCATCAGGATCCGATACCGAAATGAGTTCGGTCCCATTTAGCACTGTGCCAGTCGCATAACTCGACGCGGCTTCAATAGTGACTTCTGGGGGCTGGTTTACAACAACATCGATGAAAAAACTCTGGATATTGTCTCCAACATCGGTTTCATCAATTTGATCGTTGTAGTCGGTCTTGACCAGTAACTCATACCGCCCTTCATCTAGATCACTGGGCAAGGCAAACGACAGCCCCTCATTGTTATCTGATTCGCCTGGGTCAAGTGAGTTGGTATTATTGGTAGCCACAAGTTGTGCATTACCATTTCTGACCAAATACAGACCGAGTACGCTAGAACGGGCCGTCCCAGGACCATCATTGTCTATATCAACAGTACCGCTGAAGGTTTCACCTGGGGCATAGGTGGAAGTAACAACTTCACCTTCGCTGAGATCCTGATTGCCGACGTCGACATCTGCAATGGTCAAATTCGGCAATGGGGGCGCAACGTCAATGATCGTGACGGCATTCCGTGGCAAAGAAGCCAATTCAGTGGTGCCGTTCGCAGCAAACAACAGAGCACCGAACGCCTCGCTTTGGCCAGCGCTCTCACTGCCATCAACGTTAATGGTTATGTCAATCGCGCGAAAAAATATGCCTTCGCCAAACACGATGGGTATATCTAGTGGTTCACCCCCGGCTGAAGTCTCGTAGTCGCCCTCATCATAGGTTGCTGTCCCTTGCCGGGTTGAAAAAAGCAAAGTCTCGGAAAACGTCGCATCTGTTCTGCGTAGCCAAAAACGGACCACTTCGCCTTCGTTAACTGTTGCAAAAGTCTGGTTGAGATTTTCGACATAGATAAAATATGGCACTGGCTAACTTTCAATCACAAAATCAATCTTTTTCACAACCCTCGGTGTTGTTCGTGCATTCTGTCAACATTTTTTTGGGAATTTGCGTACCGCAGATTTAAGTAGGAGCGTCAATGCCCGGCACCCTTAACTAAAGGCACTGGACGTTGAAGAGAGCGCTTGAAAGAGTGTTTTTATCTAACGATGCAGCGGGTATTGCAGTCAACCACGCATTGATCTTCATTCCAGCTGTATGAGATAAGCTTTGATGCGCACTCTGCCCATGAACGCGTCTACTATCAGTGGTTTACCAGCCTGCTGACAACCGTCCTTGCTAGACCTATAGATTGCGCAGACGATGATCAAAGGTGGGAGAATTGCCATGCGCAATGACATCTCGGATTTGCTGACTTTCATCAGCAAGGATGATCTGTGGTTTGCGCGCCTTCAGGAAGTTGTAGCAGAGCATTTGATGCCTGCGCTTGAAGAATTTGACCTCGATCATGATGAGCTACCCGAGGTGTTGGGCGAACCCTGGCCAGGTGTGCTGTGGGGATGTGGTTTTGAGGATTTTCTGAGCCGGCAATATGAAGACGGCAACATTGTCGACATTTATCTTAAGCGGCGTGGATGGACCGAAACCGAGCCTAATCGAAACTACTTCGCGGCTCTGCGGGACACCCCGGTCAGCCTTTACGAAGTCAGTGCGGTGAAGCCTGGAAGCTCTATGTCACTTAAGGACCTGCTTGGAGATGCAAAGCCCGTCACTGTGCTTGAAGGTTCAGCCACACAATCCTTGAAGCAATGGGACCGGATCGTCGTGCGTGTTGTCGCTGAAAATGATGCCCATGTCATTTCTGGTGCGCTCTTGGCGTTTTCGAAAGAGGCCGTCGCATTCCAATTCGATGGCTTGTCGGCAGAGTTGAACATTCAAAAAGACGCCGAGCCTTCACTCTCTTCCAGCCAACTTTTAAAATGCGCGCCCATCTTTACCAGCGCATGGCTCTTTACGACTTTGCCACGGGCGCTTTCTGAGGAAATGCCCGAGCTTATCAACGCAGACGGCGACGACATCGTGTTCCACGATCTGAGGTTTCCGTTTGCGGCAGGCGTAAAACAGAAAGATGTTTCTACTGTCTTGGACCAGATGAGTGACTTTGTCCCCGATGGGGCACATCGTTGGGTGTGGCTTGCGCCCCACGGCAGCAAAGCCTCGACCAACGGTGATGCCCTTATGTTAGATTCGCAGACAAGCGGTCGCACCTTACTCGGCCATCTGGAGCTCAAGGGAGAATCCCTCCTGATCAATGTGAACTCATCGGCACGTGCTGATAGGGTGCACGAGTTGGTCATGAAAGCGGCTGGCGAGCATTTAAATCAGCCCCTGACGACCATTCGTACGGTCGAACAGATGATGGCTGAAGAGCAGGACGATCTCAATCTCGAAGACGCTGATGAAATCTCACCAGAGATCGCACGGCAGATCGTTCAGGAGCACATGGACCAGCACTATCGTGAAACCCTCAATGCCCCGCTACCAGCACTGGGCGGAAAGTCACCGTATCAAGCGGTGCGGAGCAAAGCGGGCCGTGCGAAGGTAGTGGACTGGCTTAAGACGCTGGAGAACAACAGCGCAAAGCATCGCAATGACGCAATCGAAGAGTACGATTTTGGCTGGATGTGGGCAGAGCTGGGTCTGCAAGAATACCGCAAATAATCCGGTTGCGCCAAATGCTTTGCCTTGTGACATGACCGAAATGGCTGAAACAGCCAACCTGTCAGTACATCCGACGGGCGGCGATCAACGGCACTTGAGTTGGTCTAGTCATCACGTTCGCTGTCACGAGGCTTTGCAGAGAAATCAAGAAGCCCTTGCTTCTTCATCCGCCGTGCCCAGCTTACTTCTGCAATCGCTTGATCGATCGCATACGCATCCCCTGTTGCATAGGTTTTCTGGATCAACTCGAGTTGCGCATCTGGGTCGTTTGCCAGCGCTTCATCATCAACCTTGGATGTCATTTGTGCCTCCAATCTTGCAAAGCTGGTATGAGAACGGCGGGGCAATACTCGTCCACGGCAGCAGCGGAATTGTGCCCGAAGATGCCTAAAGTATCCCTTCTATGAAAAGCCTAAATCCAATCGGCGGCCTCCAGTGATTCAATCATCTCTGCCACCCAGTCCTGATCTTCGCTGCGAATGAGGACGGCAACCAGAAGCTGAACCATTGGAGAGATATCCATATCACTGGATTCATTCGGCATGTGGAAGCTCAGCTTGCCGGGCTGATCCACGACCAACGCTGAAGATCCAAGCGGCAGTAATGATCCATGATCTGCAGTGATACTTTGCATTCGGTCGTTTACCCCCGATCGCTCACTAGGCAATCCGTCGGGATGCGCCAAACTGAGCTGAGTTTATGGATCATGTCCACCGTCAAAGCTCTCTTTCCGTCCAGAACTTCCAACGCGCAAGATTGAGAGCCAAACAGCTTTGCGAGATCAGCAGGCACGTTCCCGGCGACCTTCATGTGTAAATTTAGTAATTCAACCGGATCCATTGGCTGATTTGGATGGGAGTGGGTTTCGTAGTGTTCCACTAAGTCACACAGAACATCCAATTCGTGGCCATCGGGCGTCTTCTGCTCAGCACCCCAAAGCGCATCAATTCGAGTCAATGTGGCGGTAAGGTCATCATTGCTACGGATGGGTCGTATTTCAGTCATATCTTCTCAATATTGGTTTTCACGGCATTACGAGAAAACGGGGGGTAGTGGCCGATACTGACGCGTCATAGCGTAGCGGATCCGGCGGATGTCAAACATTCTACATTTCAGCCAAGACCTCATAGTCCGAAATCAACTCCACGTAGTTGGCCAGATCCCCCAATGCGCGGTCCTGCAGCTTTGATTGCGGTCTCTCAATGATCTCGACGCGTAGATAGTCATACTTTTCTTCCAAACGCACTTTGGCCCCGCAGGCGTCAGCGATGCGTTCGATTGACCAGGCCCACTGATCCCAATGGTTGCGGTGGGGCCACCGAAAGTCACCAAACATGAATTCCTCGGGGCCTCGCAAGGGGTGTTTCTCCGCATCAAGGCTGGCCAATGTATCACGGAGATTTCCCAAAGCCCGATCCGCACCCACCTCTGTGTCGGCGAGCTCAGCATCAAGGACGCGGATCGCTGTCTTTGCCGCTCCGGCCGCGGCAAGCACGTCACCATACAATCTCATGACCTATCTAGGCCTCCTGCTTGCTTCGCCGTGACACTCACCCGTCCTAAACACCCTTGTACCAGTGAGGACCACTTGTTGCTTCTCGAAACATCATGAATCCGCCCAACGCACTGACTGCAGCCATTAGGAACATAAGCCAAATCAAAGGTGTGGCCGGTACAAGTATCAGTATCAACGCGCAGATGAAGACCGATACTGAGCCAAGCAGGGCCGCGTAGGCGATAACATAGGCTTTGCTGCGCATGCCGTGGCGTGTCTTAAACCCTTTGACCGCCTTGCATTGTGGGCAGACCACTGCCTGCATGTCGATGTCGGACTTACAGAATGGGCAGGTTTGATCAATTTCATCCATTTTATGCACCTCTACTTGAAAATGATACGATAAGTCCGTGGACGATTAAACCTCTTTTCTGCGCTACAAGCGTATGGTTAGGCAGTTCACGGTAGAGGATTTCGGCAGACGGTTGCGAGCGTTGAGAAAGCAACGCGGACAATCACAAGAGGAATTTGCCCTACTTGTTGACCTAGATCGAACGTACATCGGTGGCATTGAACGTGGCGAGCGAAACCCCGGGCTCAAGGTGATTATTCGGATCGCCGATACTTTGAATGTTCCAGTCTCTGATCTGTTTTCGGAATTTACCAACAGCAGATCGACGAGTGGCAATGATTAGTATTTCAGATTCTTATTGGCGTTAACCCACACTGCATCAGCAAAAATTCGCTCATCATATGTCTACCAATTTAGAATTATTTAAAGTTTATTGCCTGTTTGAATAAAGAATATTTTTGAAGATATTTCCTATTACTTTTGATCGGCATACATAATACTAGCCGGTTTATTCGCTATAAAAAATTACACATCAAACCCCTTATCCCAAGGGTACTCAAAGTGAGCGTGGCTACTACGAAACAGAATGCCGCAACAGCGATAGTGACTAAATGATTCGGCAAATGCAAAACTCTTCCCAAGTGATTCGAATGTAGACTACTCCGCAAAACTGGGAATACTTCTGTGCAAAATGACAAACGTCACGCGATGATCCGAGATGGTCTGCAAAGGAAAGGGCATTCCTTAACTTCCGTTGCAAAAATTCTAGGTGTCAGACCCCAGTCCGTCGTTATCGTTAGCCAAGGTCATCGCAAATCAGAGAAGATTCATAGAGCATTATCGAATGCTCTAGACGTAGACATCCACGAACTTTTTCCTGAATTCTATCCAAAGGAGGGCAGCATGAAATGAAAAAGGCTTAGTTGGTGGAACAACTAAGCCTCTTATGAGTGAGCAAGGCCCACACTTTTTCTGACCGTCTTGTTCGCTCATTCAGCCACAAAAGTCAACTGTTTTGCAGCCGCCAGCGGCTTTGCGGAGCGATTGGCCAACATAATCTGAATTGAACAGGAGCCATCATGTTTACTGAACAAGATACCTTGTGCGCCGCACAAGCCGATGACGCGATGTCCGGCATCACCGCAAACTGTGTAACACCACCCCCATTTACATCACCGTTAAAAAGCCGTGCGACCCGAAAGTTTTCTTGGAAAAACCGTGATCGATGCAGCGGTTCAATTGTGGTCTCGTTGAATGGCGTCATGATCACGCTGCACTTTGAAAGCAAGCTGGAGCTGATGGTAATCATGCTCCTACTTAGCCGCGATGACGTTATCGAAATCTGGGATCAACCACCTCATGTTACCTATCGGAAGGCCGATGGTAGCATTGGAAAGCACACATACGACTTTCGCGTCGTCTTAGACGATGGAAGCGTTGTTGCGTTGGCTGTCAAACCAGCCGAGAAGGCCGCCCGAGCTACCTTTCAGGCTGACATCGCCCGTGTAGCACAAGCGACACCCAAGTCTTTTGCTAACGATGTCGTTGTCATGTCAGAGGCAGACTTCACCCATGCACAAGTAGTCAACGCCGCGCGCTACTTTGAATTTAACAAGGACACTGACACCGAGGCTGACCTGGCTGTTCGGAGCGTGGTTGCGGACTTGAGCGGTGCCGCCTCGATAGATGGCATTGTCAGGCGGACAAAGCTTGCGGGTCGCGCATATCGCGCTGTGGTGCGAGCCATCTTTGCAAACACTCTCACGCCTGCCGCAGATGGAATCATATCGCCCAAAACCTTTGTCTCGCCGTCTCATGCTGGAGGGCGTTTCTAATGTTTCAGTATCATCCCTCAGATATGTTCTGCGTCAACTCGAACAGGAAGAGCTTTGTTCGTCAAACCAGCGACACTTTGTTTCTTCGTGCGGAAGGAGAGCCTAGTGCACCTGTAGAAGCATTTGATTTAGCGGCGATTAATGCTCTCAGAAGGTCAAACCAATGGCGCTACTATCCTAGCCTCGAAACACAGAACCTCAAACTACGCCTATCAAAGGAACAGGGTTTCGCGCTGTCGAACGCCTCCCAAAAGGACCGCGAAAAGGCGATTTTCATTTTCATGGAGATTATGGCGGTTCGAGAGTTGCGTGATGCAGGGGAAATTGTCCTCACGCCCCAAAGCCTCGCAGAAAACTGGGACAAGTTCACTGACATCCTAAACAACCGTGAAAAAGCTAGATACCTTTGTGGTCGCGTTTTACGGGCAGGCGAAAAGCTCCCACTGCGTGAGCCACACAAACCGGCGACGCTATTAAAAAAAGCGAAACACCTCCAGCTTCATCAATTTGATATAGGGTGTCTTCTGCCTCGGTATGGGAAAGGCAAGTCTGACAATGGCCGTCTGTCCGCTGAAACTGAGCTATTCATTTCGGATTTTATAAGGTCATATGCAGATCCCGATCAACCCAAGAAGGCGCAAATTGCGAGACTCTGTGTCGCGGCGATTGAGAAAGAAAATGTACGACGGCGCGAAACTGGCGAACCTGAATTGCAGGCCTGTGCACGGTCAGTCGAACGTAGGATCGAACAGCTTGATCCGTTCGAGACCGCCTGTTTCAGGGAAGGCGTAGATGAGGCCAGACGGCGGTTCGCATCTACGAAAAGAGGCGTTCCCGCGCAATACCCGCTTGAGCGCGTGGAATTAGATGCATGGAAAGTCGATCTCCGGACTTTCTTTGCGCGCCTGGGTATCCTTGATCAGCTACCTAAACAGGTTCGGGAGGCGATCCCCAAAGGACGGCGTTGGATCTATGCCGCTATTGATTGCGCGACCCGCGTTGTTGTTGGGCTCCGCATTGCCGAAACACCGAGTGCTGAGGAAGCGAGAAAAGCCATCAATATGGCATTTGTCGATAAGACCGACTTTGCCAAAGCTGTTGGCGCTGAAAGCCACTGGGCATACTTTGGAGGCGTGCACCAGCTTGCGTGTGATACCGGGAGTGATTTCATTTCCGACGATTTCACAGTCGCGGTCAGCACATGCGGCACAATAATGTTGTTCCCGCCAGTGAAGGTCCCTGAACTACGCGGGCGCATCGAACGTTTGTTTGGCACGATGGCGCAACAGCTGATGCCGCAACTAACAGGGCGAACATTCTCGAACATAAATGAACGCGGGGATTACCCAACCCAAGAGCGCGTTGTGCTGGACGACGATGACTTATTGCGCATTCTCGTGCTTTACGTCGTGGACCACTATCATCATCAGCCACATGGTGGTTTGGCTGGGCAGACACCAGCCAACAGATGGGCCCAGCTGGTTGAGACCTTTGGGATATCTGAGCCGCCAGACATCAACACACGCCGTGTTGCATTTGGTATTGAATTCGAACGCAAGCCATCAAAAACGGGTGTCGTCGTTTATTGCAACCATTACGCATGCCCTGAGCTAGAGGCTTTCTGGCGGACCTATCCGAGGCGATCTGTCCGTGTGCGCATTGATCCAGTAAACATTGGTGCCGTCTCTGTCGAGATCGATCAGGCTTGGTATCAGGCAGATGCCGTAAACGGTGAAGAACTTGAGGGCGTGACACTTCCTGAGTGGATTCAAGGTCTTCGCGACATACGCAAGAAACATGCGAGTGAAGCACTGCTCACCCTTGAACTCCGCAACGCCACGATCGTCAAGATCAAGGCGATCAATATGGCTGCGCGCAAGCGCGCGCAGCTACTGCCGACTGAGATTTCTGAGGCACGCCTGAAGGAACTCGAAAGGCGGCTTTGTGCTGGCACGATGTTCGACCACCCACAGACTCCACCCGTCCAAAGTGATGAGGTGCCATTTGGCCGAAAGGTACACCCGCACATCCCAGATGTTGAAAACCGAGAACCCGGGGGCAAGGACCAGCGTCCGCCTGATCCAGATGACGGTGACTGGGAAATTGGGGAATAGACTGATGGGCCAGGATAAATATTCCCAAGTCGTCAAAGTGACCGTCAAGCTCCGCGCTAAGTTTTTGCGGCACCGCAGTTATCAAAAACTGGAGGAGGCCATTGGCCTCCTCGAAGCCACGCGCCGTGCTGAAATCGAGAGCGGTGTCACTCAAGAAACATATGGCGTTGCGGTCGTCGGAAATCCCGGTTCGGGCAAATCGACGGCTTTGTCACATCTCTTCCGAACGCATCCGACCTTGAGCCTTCTTCAGTCTGATGTTGTGCCGGCGGATGTTGTGAGCTTCCTGGTGCCTAGCCCTTCGACGTTGAAAATGGTTGGTATCTCATGCCTCCTAGGGTTGGGATACCCGCTCAAACGTGATCGAACTGCCGGCATTATCTGGGGTTTGGTCCAACACAACTTACAGAAACGGCAAACGCTGTTGCTCCATCTTGACGAAGCGCAAGATACGAACACATAGCGCTGACCGTCTTCGTCCACCAAGAAAACCTGCTCTCGCTCCACGACCCTGAAGATCGCTTCAAGATTGGCCTGAAGTTGCGAGAAAGTGATGTCATCCTCACCACTGTGCCAGTGTTCCGCAACCGCATCGCAGATTACGCCCTTGGCGTAATCCTCTACTGGCATCTCTGACCCGTTTGCTAAGTTCTGCAGCTCAGCGAAAACGGCCTCGGGAATGTCAGATACCGGGCTAAGGCGCTTCATCTTTGTTCGAAATAAAGGCAGCCTTGCGAAGCCTCAGATTCAGAGTGAAATTGACGCGATTCATGCGGCGGTACCAGAGGAAGAGGCGCACGAATTCACAGTCGTAGACGGTGATGCCTATTCACGGCCCAGGCGTGAAAACCTTTGCCGGATGCATCATCTTGTTCACTTTGCCCCTGATCCGGAATCTGACGCGGTAGTCGGTCAGTTATTCGCCAGAATTGGTGAAGTCTGGCACCTAAGGATGGCTAGCCGCCGAACTAATGATTGCTGTGCTTTTGATCGCACATGACAAGAACGTCGATGTCCTGTCGACCGCATTGTTTTGCCAGGCATTTACTGAAAAACTCGAGCTGCAACCTGGCTTCTCTCCATTTTCAGTGGCGGACTACGAAGAGCTCTTTCTCGCTCAAAAGATAATCGAGCTGTGGAGCAAAACGAAAGAGTGAACTAGCTACTTTCAAATTTCGCTGCTTCTGGGCCTGTACATTGCGCAGGCCTTTTTCTTTTTGATTACCCAGACTTCTGCACGCTTTTGAGCCAAATCGGCAAGCTTATGCTCCAATCAGAACTTCGATTCTAATTTCACATTTAAAATTAAATACTTACAGTGTGTGCGTCATTGCAGTCGTGAAATCTGCACTCTTATGGGATAATGACACCAAGGAAACCAAGTCGGTATAGGCCGCCTGTTGGGGCGACCTTTGTTCTGCGATCTAGGTTCTGCAACGTCTCTGCAACATTGCGTTGGTTGAGAAGGCTAGAATGGAATCTTGTCGTCGCCATTATCTGGGGTCGGGCCGAATGGGTCGTCTTCGGCATGCAAATCCTGACATTTAGCAGATTGCTCTTCCTCTTCCACTTGCCAAGCTTGCCAGTCAGATTCGATCCAATCCTTTTTGATGTCACGATTGAAACCAAGTGGGACGACTTCAAGATTATTGGCAGTGTGCAACCCGCAGACGATGTGTTTTCTGACGCCGCTTGCCAGATATGTTTTGCGGCAAATCCCTTTCAACGAGACAATGTGATCAACTGAGTGAGGGGTGCGTTTGCTTCTTGTCAACGCTACAGAGAGTTCAAATTTTGCAAGTATGTCTGCGTCGTCCCTTGTAACCCCCGGTGGAACAGCGTTCGCGTCACTTGCTCTCTTGAATGCCCGGTAACAAGGTTTTTTGGCTTGCCGACGCTTGAGGTCATATCGTTTGTGCCGATTCAGTGATGCCAGAAACGCCTCGTATTCTTCTTCGCGCTTCTCCTCGTCAGCAATGGTCTCAAGTTCTGCTTCGATGACTTCTGCGATGTCCTCTTGCGGAACGTTTTTCAAAATTCTCTGATCGACATTCATTGTGTACTCCTTATGCAAGTTCAAGAGAATTTGGCATCGGAATCCACATGGAAACCGACACCAGATTGGTGTTTGCTTCCATCAGGGCAATCGGCGGTGTGCGGATTGGGGCCAGTCTCGGAAAAGGTACCGGCAACGGCTCATACGGTTCACACATAGCTTTCGCAAAGTCAACACTACGGCCACAGCGATCTGGTGCCAAATCTAAAGGCTTTCGGCGCTTGGCAGTTTGGAGACGGCATACAAATTGCTGACCGGGGCAATGAGACTAAAGTCCTGGCCAATATGTGTAAGGTGTTGCCGATCTCGGATTTGACAACTACTGACTAACGTCTCTGAATTACACAACTAGAGGCTAAGTAATTGGTCGAGTTTTCAATTTCTGAAGTTCAACAGCTACTAGCGACTGATGAACTGGATTCTTGGCGTGATCCGAGCACAAGAGAAGCTATCCAGCGTGCGAGAACCAAAGCCTTTCTTCTCAGGCAAAAAAAGAAGCGCAGCATTCAAAACTTGCATGATGGACGGAAAAAGCGGTCAGCAATTGCAAACAACCGGAAGGTTGAAAAAGACGCGCGTAAGCACATTGTCAATGCTAAGCGCAGGATTGCAGGCAAGAGAAATTTCGACGATGTCCCACGCGGTGCGCTTGTCGCAAAGATGAAGCAATCTATCCTCTTAGGAGGGCTGGTTCCGGATCGAGCGCGCAGATGGAGACCCATATCAAAGAGACTGAGAACCCGTGAAAGTACATCTGTTGAAGCAGAGGACTTCTGTTTCTTAACCAATCCCGTCGGTACGCTCCGGGTACTGGCAGAGATTGCTTCGGCTGAGACAAGATATTTGTCGGCCAGCATCGACTTCGTGGACAAGCACTGCAAAGATATTGGACCGTGGCTGGTCCTTTCCGCCATGAGAGCGGACATGGCACCTATGTTTTCCGGTGGCAGGATCAGCAACTCAATGTCTAAAGTGATAAGTGCAGTTGGGTTGCAGAAACGATTGCGATTTGAGCTTGAGCCAACCCCGGACGGCCATGCGGATGTTTGGGCTTTTCCTTTGCGCGCCCGTCGACCGGCTGGAACTTCGACATCTGAGTCGCAGCATTTAGATCCACAAGCGGCTGAAAAAGTGGGAGGCGATTTGTGCCAAGCAATTAGCGCTTGGCTTGGCGAATGTGTCGGGCAGTCTCTGACAACCGAAGGCAGGCGCTGCGTTAAGAAGATCGTTGGTGAGAGCCTAGATAATGCAGAGAGGCATAGCCGACGCGAATACGAGAATGATGGCGACTGGATGATAACTGGATTTATGGCAAGGCGAGAGGGACCGAACGGTCCATTATTTAGATGCCAACTTGCATTTCTCAGTGTTGGCGCATCTATCTCAGAGACCGTGCAAGATGCACCAAAATCGACACTAGATGAAATGGAGCAGTATGTCAGCATGCACCAAGGTGCCAATCCGAATCACAGCTATGCAGAACAGCATTTGCAAACAATTTTCGCGCTACAAGATACTGTGACTCGCGATCACAAAGCCGCGGGCGAAGGGCGCGGAGGAACAGGTTTCCGAGATATCATTTGTTTGTTTGGTGACTTAGCGGGAAGTGATGCAACTGAAAGCGACGCAAGGATTAGCGTTGTATCTGGTCGGACATGCCTACATATAGATCACAAGCATAGCGATAAGGCGCGACCCATGCCGGGTCAACGCTTCAATATTTGGCTGAACGAAGCCAACGATGAGCTCCAACCGCCGGAGACGCACGCAGTTAAAGAGCTTGAAAACGATTTCTGTGGTACATTAATAAGCATGGGTTTCACACTTGACCCCGACTATTTGGAGCGAACTGTAAATGCCTGAGATCGACCTCAGCCTACTGACTCAGAACAGAGTGACAATGCTAACTGGTCATCCCCGCGGACTGTCTGCTCGTGAACTCTTTGACTTGGACCATCTGGATGATGCTGATGGCCAAGTTGAGATATTGGCGCCGGAGGACCTCGACACAATTACCCCGTCGTTCGTCCAGGGGTTCTTGGCGGCGTCGTTGTCTAAGCTAGGCGCTGATCGTCTGCGCATGAAATACGATGTTTCGCGACTCCCAAGCGTTCTGCAGGAAGATTTTGAAACTGGCATTCAACGCCTATTGCTGCATAAGCGCAATTTCCAAGGGTCGCACTAATTCCGGAATCTCCGTCTTCTGTTGGTCTGATCGAAGTAATCACTGCAATTGGTGCATTCGGTGGTTTGCTTGGGCTTCTTGCGGATCATTTGTGGGTTAGACGCAAGCTCAGCCAATCGCAGGATCGAGATGAGTTCCACCGAGCGGTCGAGTTGCCGCTTCGTGAAGAACTCGGCAGATTGGCTGATTTCGGTGCAGATGTATCGGACTGGGAAAATGGTAGGGCGGGCCAGTCGGCAGATGCAATTCAATCCTCAGGACATCGTGTCAGTAGAAAGCTCAATCAAGCTATAAATCTGATTGCGGGCTCCCGGTTTGGTGATCGAGCAGACTGGTTGTCGTTGACGACCGAAGATCTGGACGAAAGTATTGCGCAGATTGACGAAAATCTTATCGCAATCCATGCAAGAACGGTAAGATTCAATACTGATCGACTCGAGAGATTTGTTCGCGAGGCACTCGCATCAGCACGGGTTTGAAGCCCCGAAGTCGCTGGACAGTCGCCACTAGTACCACCCACTTAACCTTGCCTGCCCGATGGATTGCGGCTTAAGATACTGAGCAGCAAAGCAGCCAATGATCAACGAAATTGCTGCATCTCCGTGGCCCGACGCTGTTCGCGACTGCCCTATCACAGAATTGCCCGCAGCCGTTGTCTGCACCGTGAAAGACGCAAGCTCAGCCTCAAGCTCATCGCGCATCGGTAGATCATGCGCAAATGTAAGCTCCCCCGTGGAGAACAGGACTGCTGTGTTCTCCACCATGAGTGTTTTCGATGCGTTGATGTAGCGGCCTGACCGACGCCACTCTTGCCCGCTTGTGAACTGCACGGCTAGATGGTCAACGCCTTGGTCGTTCAGCAGGTCGGACATCACACGGCCAAGCCCTGTGCCGTCAATGACCAGCTTTGATTTACCTGCAAACGGAACAGCGTTGCGCAGGCGCACGAGATAGTCAGCCACCGCAACGTAGCTGGCACCCCTGAATTTGTCGGCAAACACCACGGTCAATGTGCGTGGCCCAAGGACGCAGACGCCATTACTAATGGTGGGCAACTGCTCATCTTCAATAACGACCGTTGAAGAAAAATCGTGGCTCTGGCCAAGGTCGCAACCTATCCAGTATCGGCGGTGACCTATCACCCGCGCAACAGCTGGGTCGCTACCTGTGTCATTGGTGATTGTTCCGTCGCTGCGTTCGATGAGGTTCAGAGTTTCGGACATACTGCACCTTTCAGGCTGGTAGCAGCTTCGATGACAGCCAAGTCGAAATATGCCTGACCATCCGTCAGGAATTGGCATTCCACCTCCTGCTTGAAACGGGTCGCAGACAATTGCTTTCGCAGCCTTTCGACGCGGGCGGCCAAACGAGGGATCGATGTACCGGGCACCTTGATGCGGTGAATGCCATCTTCGGGCTTAGCGTCGAGGAATAGCTGGGCGAACATGTTGTTCTTGCCAGCGGGCGTGGACGCATAGAATGTTTGCCCGTCGTCTTTGAGCATCGGCAGCAAAGCGACCACGACGTCTTCACCCGCGTTGTGACCGGGGAGATAGGCCATCTCGTCCACAAGAAGCAGGTCGGCTGTATAGCCACGGATTGTTGCGCCGGACGCTGGGACAGCGATGAACCGCCCGCCGTTGTCGGTTTCGATTTCCGACTGTGTCGCACGCTCAATAACGAGATCGGTGCAGCGCAGGTATTGGGTCACTTTGCGCGTAATCTCGCGTGTCTGACGCTCTGCCGGGGCGAGACAGATGGTTGTGCCACCACGCTCAAGTTCACGGACGCCGCGCGTTGCCAACACGCATGACTTGCCCGCCTGCCGACAAACCAGCAGGGCGACGGTCTGAGCGTCGGACGTGATTGCTTCGACCTGCCAAGGGTCTGGCCGCGCATTTGTAAATTCCGTTTGCAGGAATTGCGCCATCTTCGCCGCTGGATCAATATCTCGCTCAACAGCCCGCAGCCATTCTGAGAACCCATCCAGCGGCATTAGAGACCAATCTCCTGCTCTTCTTTCGTGATCGACAATGCCTCATGCCGCATGTGCCGCAGCAATGGTTCGCGGGCGGCTGGCACTTCGTCGATGACTTTGGACAGGATATTGCGGAGCGTGACCCACTCCTTGGATTCCGCGAGCGTGACTTGAATGGTGAGGTCGTTCGCCATTTGCCCGGACATTGTGGCGATGTCTTTCAGGACGCGGCGGAGCGACTCCATGCCAGCCAATGCGAACGCGTCATCCTGCGTTTGTTCCGCTTTGGCAATCAGGGCCTCCACGCGTTTGGCTAGAGAATTGTATGCATTGGCAACGTCGATACGTTCTTCATTTAGAACACCTGTCGCCCGTTCCATCCGGTTCATCCGGTCTTCGGCGATGATTTCCCGGTGCATTTCTTCGGTGACGTATTTCTTGAAATACCGCGTCACGTTGCTTTCATGGATGCCACACAAAGCCGCAATTTCGAGTTTCGTGCGCTTCCCAAGGATAACATCTCGGACAATTTCGTCTTTGTCCGGCCGAAGGGTGATGGTGTGTGTTGCGCCGGAGTTCTTATTCCCCATCATCATCACCTAAGTCTGTGGTGGGCGTGCTGTCGTGCTGGTCGATATACAGACCAGACACAACATTCCACATCTGGGAGAAATGCTTATGCCGCGTTCCGACAATCTTATTTATCGCCTTCTTAGCGAGGCTGCGCCGGGCATTGAGGTCGCGCAAATCATAGAATGCGCAAACCGGATTGACCCCATGGAGCTTGATGGCTTGGATGAGTGCGTAAAGGATTGCGACGATAGCGACGTCCTTGTCAGCGCCTGACTCATTTAGCGAAAACGTATCGCCATTGGGGCGTGTCACAGTCCCGTCTTCGCTAACGGTGTAATCGGCGGCTCTGCCATGAAAATGCAAAGCGGCTGCCGTGTGCAGCGCCTTGCGTTGATCAGTCGTTAGCATCGCCACCACCCGCCAGCGCCGCCGACGCCATTAGCGACAGTTTCGTTTGGACGTGATCAGGCAAGTCGCTCTCGTCCTTGAAAGTGACCATACGGTAGCCATCACGCTCTGCGGCCAAGCTGTTTTGGATCAATCCCGCCCCACCAGTAGCAACGTCGTGGCGCACCCAACGCACCTTCTGTGCCGCGTCGTCCACTGTGTCGATCATGGTCGTATCGGTCTCACGCGATTGATAGGTTGCTGGGCGCTCTGCTTGGGCAGACGGGCGGTCGTCGATCATTTTCAGAGGAACACCAAGCTCTGCCGCTTTCGCCTTTGCTGCGTCGTATTTGCGGGCGTCGAGTGCATCCGTGCGCGTGATTGTAATGGGATCGCCTTCCTTGCGATGCGGCGTGTCGTTCTTCGGCGTTTCCAGCTTCTTGAGCAGAGCGGCGTAATCGGCGGCTGTGGGGTTGTTGGGGTCAGGTTTCTGGTCGTCGCCGTCCTTCGGACCCTTGACCTTGTTGAGCAGGTTCGAGTTCATCTTGAAGACGGCATCATACTTTTTGTCCGTCTCTTCGACCTTTTCAGTCAAAGTGGTGACCTGCTGGATGAGCGCTTGCAAAGCGGTTGCTACGTCGTCGGCCATGTGAGGGCCTCCCTATACGCTTCCACGTCAATCGTTTCGAGTTCGATCATCGTCTGGTGCACGAGTTCGATGGTAGCGAAGAACATCTTGGGTGCCGCTTCATCAAGGCGGCGTTTGAACTCGCGCTCAGAAATCTTCTTTTCAGCCTGCTTCAACTCGATGTTGACCATCCGCGATATGAGGTCTGCCGCGTATTTCGTCGGGTCGATACCGTTGATGATCACCGGGCGTTTAACGTTGATAGTGAACAGATCGCCCTTAGTGTAGAGCGCCCGTGTCTCAAACCCTGTGCCGGTGCAAATCTGGCAAAGCGTGTCCGATATGGACGTCAGCTTCGACATGTTTTCGAGCGTCAGTACGGCGTTGTGCCAAGCACGTAACAACAGGTCATCGAGCTTACCAGAGTATGGCGCAGTCATCGCCAGAACAGGGTCAATCAACGTCCGCATGACCAGCGTCGCCGATGTTTTTGCGGCCCCAAACTCGCCCGTGATGTTCACAATAGGAGAAGGGGTGTCTGCGAAGAACATATCGACAGCACAGGCCATGAAAATCACGAACTGATCGTCTGTCATATTTAGCAGTGAACGTATGTCATCCAACTTGCCGCTTTCATCATAAGTTAGCGGGAGTTGGTTGGAGCGACGGAACACCACCGGGCAGTCGTCTTGACCGTCAAGGACACGAAGACCGTCGCCAGCGGAAATGCACATGACGCGGTCGTCGCCATCGCACATGTCAACGTAGATTGCATCGCCATGCTGTGCTAGGCGCAGCCGCACATCTTCCGTGTTGTTGTAGGACTCTGCACGCGGCAGGTTTTGCAGCGACTTAATGACTTCTGCTGTGGGAAAAATACTCGCCTTGCGCGCCATGCGCCGAAGCAGATCACCGAAAATGGTGCTTTCAACAGGCAAGACGCGACGCTCATTGATGCGGGCGAACGCGATCCCGTCGCGGTCTTGGAACACTTCGAAGGAGTCGACAATGTCGTCCAAGATGTGTTGCTGACCGCCGCTTTTGGTGAACTCGATCCCGTCGGGCAGGCCGCCCTTATAGCCGCCTTGGCGTGCATAAGCCCAAAAGGCATGACCATTCGGTTCACATGATGGCGCGATTTCGTTCCATTTTTTCGAAACGTCGCTCTCGGATCGGAAGCCGTCATTTTGCTTCGAATACTGCTGGAACAACGCCAAGCCTTGATCGCCAAACGCGCCACAAATGTGAAACGCCGCACGGACCCAGCTGGAGTAGTCGTCACCGGGAAACGCTTTGGTGTAACATTGCAGGGCGCTGTCTACATCGACCTCTTGCGAGGTTTGGGCGTGCCCGCTTTTGGGTCCACGCTTGAGTTTTGCAAATTCGACTTTGAGTTCGCCGCCTTCCTCGAACTTCATGAACCCGCACTGCTCATCTATGCCGATGGGCGTCATTACGACGCTCTTGCCCGCCAGTGGCAACGCCATCATCGCATAGTTGCCGCCCTTCGGAATGATCTCGACGTAATGACGTTTGCCTCCGTCGCCATCAGCATGGAAAATGCCTTTGCCTTTTCCATCGTCTGGCACGAATTTCTCGGAAGGCCACGGGCTGTTGCCGAGCAATTTGTTCGCGGCTTCTAGGTAACCTTTGAGTGTTTCGCGTATCGAGTCGAAACGCTTGGCATTCTCCCAAGCAACCCAGATGTGGTAACCTCCCAAGCAACCCAGATGTGGTAACCCTTCCCGCCGCCGGAGCGGACCACGAAATGCGCCACGCCGATTTTGGTAAGGGCAGCAGCGACATATCCAACGCGGTCAATCATAATCTGTGGCGGGCGCGATCCATCATGATCATCGAAGTCCAACACGCCAAAATGCGATTTCTTATCGCCCACGTGAAGGTTAATGGCGACGGGCTGACTGCCATCAAGATGCGCCTTGATAACATCCTCGGTGATTGGCAGCAGCGGGCTGTTCTTGTCACCCATGTCTTCGCGGGCAAGATAGTATGCCTTTTTGCCACCTGCGTAAGTCAGGCGTGAGTATCCTGCGCCTGACAGGCTGGTTAATTTGGTTATAGCTTCCATTTCGTTTTCCTTCTGATCGGAAAACGCAAAAGTCACCTTCAAACGCGGTCGAGCATCACTGACAAATGGCTTATGATGAAGCCATCAATCATTCCTTTTGGTCAACGCTGCACTCGCCACGGCGAGAACGGATGTATCGTCACTGACCGAATTCAAGAAATCGCTTGCCGCGGCCATGGCCGAAACCGAGCGGCTTGAAACCGAGACCGGTCCGCTCCGGGGGCTGGCTGATCTGGCCAACGGCAAGAACGATTTCAACATGACACTCGAGACCTTCGCGATCGGTGCAATGTTCGACCAGGTTCTCGAGGCGGCAAATATGAGGCTCGGCCCTATGACGCGTGGTCGCTACCGGCTGACGCGTGGGCTCGAGGCATCTGGCGGTCGCAGCAAGCGTGGGCTCGAAATCGAAGTCTTCGACATCAACACCGGCAAGGCGCGCGCGACAGCCACGCTGTCAGGTGGCGTGACGTTTATCGCGGCACTGGCCCTTGCGCTTGGACTAGCCGATGTGGTCGAGAGCCTTTCGGGCAAGGTCCGGATGGACACAATCTTTATCGACGAAGGCTTCGGTAGCCTCGACACCGAGAATGGGGCGGGCACGCTGGATCAAGTGATCCAAGTACTTGCTGCGCTGACAGAGGGCAGCCGGTCTGTGGGCCTGATCTCACACGTCGGGCTGGTGCAGGAGGCTATTCCGCAAGGCTTCTACGTGCGCTCGACTCCAAGCGGCAGCCGGGTCGAGGAAAGAAGGGGACTAGGATGACGGAAAGGTGGTACTTTCGAAAGGCTCATATTCGGCGACTGTCGACGGGGTGTACGATCTCTGTCCGTAGCGGTTGGGTGCTCCGAGGCAGCCAAAGACGTAGCAAGGGCGCATCAGTCAAGCGAGCTTGTCCAATCTGCGGTGCTCCGATCCTGAGCATCGGTATGCCAAGAGGTGGGTGGGTCCACTTCGAGGGAGGCAAAGGCCTCACCCGGGTTAAACATCCATGTCTACATCTCGGCGAAGATTTGAGCGGGCGGCGTGATGAGAATACGCCTGATCTTTTCAGCTTGCCATGATCGGGTCGTGAGGATTTTAGAAACCCGACCTGCTTTCCGAATGAACCTGTCCCTGTGACTCAGCTTCGCAAACCATGCAAATGAGTAACAGCGGAACATATCAGAACTCGTTTGCTAATACGCAAGTCCGCGATAATTCGGCGCAACGGTTCGGATTTCCGGTGCTCCTCTTTTTTCTTGTTGTCGCGCTGCGAGCTGCGGTTGGTGGCAAAGAAACTGGCAATATCACGGCGAAACTCAATCTCTTTCCCAGTATCAATCGCAATCCGTTCTGCAAGCCCAAGCGCATGCACAATGTCATCCGTCAGCTTGCCGGTCTTCTCAAGTTTGTGCAGACGGTCCATCGCTGTCTTGCTGGCCCCAGCATTGCGTGTCGACTTGCTTAACTTTTCGGCCTCGTCATACGCTTTAAGCGCCAGCCCTCTCCAGCTAGGCTGACCGTAGCCCACAGTGGCGCCGGATGCGACAAAGCCAATCACCCTGCCGATGCTTAGTGCACGCGATAGGGCCAGTTTGCCTCGTTCCCCAATGTTCTTCTTGGTTAATTCTTCAGGAAGGTGAGGTCGTCTATATGTCCACATAAGTTCGCAAAAACCTCATCATCCCGCGTAAGCAAGCGCACTAAAAAAAGATGTCTAGTGGTTTCAGCAGAGGCTATGTATTTTTGTCTGTCAACGAATTTGAGCGCTCTTCGCAGTTGAAATTGTGTTTAGGGCCGAAACGTGAACTTCGCGCAGGCGCATCTTTGGTTCTGCGTCTTAATCCGAACTCAGGCTATTTCAGACAGGTTTCACGAATGGAAATTGAAGGAGAAAACTCCGGCACGCAACGCCGAAACCAGGCCGCAAGGCGGCAGAGAGCCCACAGCTTCTGATGCTTGAGCTTGCACCAATGATCGCTTCTGAAGCACGGCCAAAACCGAAAGAACGGCGGTTTTGAACGCGTGGCGATGGGGGCATGTCCATCACTTGAAAAAAGGGAAAACCACCTGTTGGGTTGCAGCATACACTAACTGCAAGCCGGTTTGAGGCTTAACAGCTTTCTAGAAACTCTATCAACTTTCTGGTTAGCTTTTTTTGCGGACCGATATCGGGCCAGACTGCGTAAATGCCAAGATCAGGCGGGGACCATTGGGGAAGGACTTCGACCAGACGCCCCTCGGCGATCTCGATGTCGACCTCGCTGTCGGGAAGGTGCTGAATGCCTAGCCCCTCAAGCACTGCAGCTTTTGCTGATGACATCGAATGCACTTCAAGGCGTATGTTTTCTGGCTGAAAGCTAAACTGCTCATCTTTGCAGGTTAGCGTGACAGTATCAGATATCATCGCCATCGCGATAAAGTCACAGTTCTGCAAATCGGCGAGCGTTTTGATTGGCGGTCGTTTTGCGAGATAGTCAGGGCTTGCGACAATTTTGCGACCGAAAGTGCCAATGCGTTTGTTTTTCAACGCGCTGTCACGAAGCACCCCAAGCCGAATTGCCAGGTCGAAACCTTCTTTCACCAAGTCCACCTGATGATCACTGTTATGTATCGACACAGCGACCATTGGATGTTCGTTGGCGAACTGCAAGATAGAACGGTTCAGTGGGCTTCGGTCTCCAAAGGCGGGGAGCGTGACACGCAGCGCGCCCACTAGTTGATCGTTGGTTGCAGCCAAGACATCCAGCGCGTCTTTTGCTGCGGCCACCATGGCGCGGGCGGCGGGGAGAATAGCCTCGCCTTCCGGTGTCAGTGACAAGGATCGGGTCGAGCGAAAAAACAGCGACGCGCTGACTTTGGCCTCCAGCTTTGACACGTGATGACTGACAACTGAGGTCGATAGCTTCAGCCGTCGCCCCGCTGCGCTGAAGCTTCCCGCGTCATGAACAGCGGCAAAGACAGCAAGTGAGCGATATTCATCCATCTTTCTATTTTATCGAAAAGTGATGGCAATACAATTGGGATAATCAAACGACAGAAGGCTCTCTACATCTGTGTTTCATAGCAAGGGCGAACAGATGACACAGAGCAAACTACACTTCAGTACGACACAAGCGTCCCGATACCTTCAGCAATTGGCAAGGCACTTTGGACATAAAGTGCCGGTGACGTTCACGCCTCATGAAGGCGAAGTCACTCTTCCCTTTGGCACCTGCGAAATGGCGGCAACTGACGCCGCATTGTCGATCACCGTTTTGGGCGAGGCCCGCGATATCGCGCGCCTTGAACGGTTTGTGGGCGACCACCTTGCCCGCTTTGCATTCCGCGAAAAACCAACACTGACATGGCAGCGCGCTGCCTGATTTTAACAACAGGAGAAACCGATGACACACAACACAATCTCTCGCCGTGGTCTGTTGCAAGGCGCGACTCTCACTTTGGGTGCCGCTGCCCTATTGCAGCAAACATTTCGGCCCGCCCCAGCGTACGCCCAAAGTGGTGATTTGCCCGCTGGCACAATCCATAGCTTTGCGACCGGCGGCGTGACATTCCACACCTACGTCTCGCCCGCCCAAGCCGTTCACGTGACGGCGCATATCGTCGAATTTCATGACCAACTGCTGCTGGTGGATTCCACATTCATCCCACCGACGGCACAAGAAGTCGCGGGCGCGATGGCAAGCACCGGGAAACCTGTTGGCATGGCCGTCCTCAGTCACGAACACCCTGATCACTGGAGCGCGGCTGACGTTTATGAAGGCATTCAATTCGCAACCCTCCCCGCCATTCGTGAGGCGGTGATCGCTGAGGCCAGCGCAGGTGACGGCGCGGCCCCTGCAAATATCGCCAATGGTCCGGATCTCGCCATCGGCATGTCTGAGATGTCCGGTGTCCCGGTTGAGTTCCGACACTATGAAAACGCCGAGGCCCCGCATCACGTGGTCGTTGTCTTGCCTGACCAAAAAGTCGCGATCGTGCAGGACTTGGTCTACAACGGCGTGTTCTTTGCACCCGGTGTGGACCGCACGAATTGGATCGCCATTCTTGAAGAGCTGCGTGATGATCCCGCCTGCGACACGCTACTGGTTGGCCACGGTCTGCCTACCAGCCGTGGTGATTTGGATACGGCCATAGCCTATATCAAAGTCATGGATGACGCGATGACCAATGCTGCAACGCCGGATGAGGCCGCCGTGATAATCAAGGCTGCCTTCCCAGGCTACGGCGGGGAATTCCTGCTTAGCCTGATTCCTGAATACTGGTCTCGATAACCCTATCAGCGCTGGCCTGCACGCAGCAGGTCAGCGCCGCCACCCCCTCTCTAGAAGGTACAATGGACATGATCCGTACAATTCTGACTGCCGCAACCCTGATCACAGGAGCCACCATGGCAAACGCCCAAGACACCACCGCCGCCGTCGTTGAAATCGCCACCTTTGACTTTGCCGAAGGCGTCACCGCCAAGGCATTCGCAGCAGTCGATGCACGTGTGGAAGCCGAACATGTCAGCCAGCAACCAGGCTTTGTTTCCCGCGAAACGGGTGCGACAGACACCGGTTGGGTCGCCATCGTGCGTTGGGAAACAGCCGAAGATGCGCAGGCCTCGATGGATAGCTTTGCCAACGCGCCAGCCGCAGCGGATTTCATGGGCATGATGAACGCTGAGACGATGCGCATGACCCGGTATGACATCAATTAAGAACTAGCGAGGGCGCGCCCGCCGCGTCCTCGCATTAATTTAAGGAGTTTTGAAATGACCGACTCTATCCGCATCACCAACGCAAAAGGCCTTTATCTTGAAGGTATTCGCGACGGAAACATGAAAGAGGCGCTCGATAAATACACGGGCGAACGCTACACGCAGCACTCTACCGGCGTGCGCGATGGCAAGGAAGGGTTCATTGAATTCTTCACACCGTTTCTTGCGCGCAACCCCATCCGCGACATTCAGGTCATGCGCACAATCGAAGACAGCCAATACGTCTTTGCCCATGTTTATCAAAGCCTTAACAACGGCGAAGCACAGTGGGTGACAGCTGACCTTTTTGATACCGACGATAACGGCAAGATCATCGAGCATTGGGACGTCATTGCCGCATATAAATGGCCAACAAAGTCTGGCCGTTCCATGGTCGATGGGCCAACCGAGATCGAAGATCTGGACAAAACCGACGCCAACAAGGTCCTCATTCAGGGGTTTGTTGATGACATTCTGATCGGCGGGCAAAATGACAAGATCACGGATTACATCTCGACCACGCAATATGACCAACACAATCCTGACGTTGGCGATGGACTAGACGGTTTTGGTGTCTTTCTGGGCGAGATGGCCGCAAGCGGACGCACAATGGAATACGTCAAAGTCCATCGGCTGATCGGCCAAGGCAACTTTGTCGTCATCTTCAGTGAGGTGAAGATGGATGGCCACGACTTGGCCTTCTTCGACATCTTCCGCCTCAAAGACGGCAAGATCGTTGAACACTGGGACGTGCAGGAACAGATCGGGCCGAAAGACACCTGGAATAACTCCGGCAAGTTCTAATCAAAGCAAATGATGTTGCATTCGGAACCCTGCCAAATCTGACGATGCGCGCTCGTTCTAAAGACGCCATTCATTCGTTGTACAGCGCCCCCTAAAGCGGGATCGTTCCGCATTTCCTCCACTGTGGAGAATCCGCCAAGTCTTTGACGAGATGCCTTTGCGCGTCAAATACACACTTACGCCCAAGGAGTGTGAGCTATCCGATCTGGTACTGGCACCGAAGACGTGGACGTGCCAGCAGGGCTTGGGTTCAGTCTGCTGAGCCCGACTTTGCTGATCGATGGTCTGGTCGAAGAAATGACACTTCGTCTCGCAAAACTCCCGGTCATTGGGCTGTCACGGACGCTGACGGTCGTGGCAAGAAAGGGCGAATTGCGTGATTTGCCCAAAGCGGTAGCTGCGATGTCCAAGCAGATTCTGATGCACCGTATCGCCGAACACGTCGGAGAAGGTGGCACGGGTGGATTAGAGCAGATTTAGCCGGGAGGTCCTGCAACGCTCAGGTTGATGCGCCACCGAGAGGCCCGTCTTCCTGCTGCGTAGCGGCACAAAGCGTTTCGCGGATGCTGCGGTCCGGCCCGTCAAAACCGCCGTTCGCTGCGAGCGCAAAACCAAGAGTACGTCGAACTGAGATGTCTTGGACTATCCCCAAAGGAGCCTTCTGGAGCAGGCGCATAATCTTTACCGTCTATCAGTCGCGTTCCGGTTTTGCGAAGCTAAGGCATTGGCGCCTTCTTCATGCATGTGCCGGTTAGGTGCGGCGGGTTCCGGACGAAGCACCACCCAAATGGCTGCTCCAACGACAAGAATGGCTCCTGCAACAAAGCCCAAACTCGGGATCTCCTGAAAGACAAAAATTCCGACCAAAACGGACAGGACGAGGCTCAAAAATCCAAGAACGGATAAGAACCCGGCCTCACCGAAAAAATGTGCGCGCAGAAAGCAAAGCTGAGCACTCTGGGCGAAGGCGCCGATCGCAATAAGCGGTAAGAGATGATCGGGATCGATCGGAACCCATGCAATAACTGCAAAAGGCGCGGCGCAGAGCGCAAGGCCTGAGGTGTAAAAGGTCATCAGAACAATTGATGGTGCATCGCGCAGGCGGCGTAACGCTATGATGGCCGCCGATCCGGTAAAGACGACAAGCATCAAGGCGGCAAGCCCCATGGTCCAGGGCACCTCCTGCGGGTTTACGGCCAAGAGTACACCCAGAAACGCGATACCGGCCGCAATCCAGCGCCGGCGTCCAATCGTCTCGCCCAAAATCAGGGCAGCCATGACCATCGTTATGATCGGACGGGTGAAGTTTATCGCGGTAAAAAGTGCCAGCGGCACCCTGGAAATTGCAAAAAAGCTTGCGGTCAGTGTGATGACCGATAGGCCGACGCGGAGAAGATGCAGGCGCAGGTGTTCAATGCGCCGAAACTCTTCCCGCCAGATCCATATGAGAGGCAAGATGAAGACCAGACCAACGCCCGCGCGGATAAAAACGATCTGCGCTGCGGGGTAGTCTGCATTCAGCCATTTCACGATTGAGAGCACCAAAATATTCAAGGACATATCAGCGATCAGCCACGCGCCTCCCCTCAGGTTGTTGCGTGGTGCCTCATCGGTCATTGTCGGGTCGAGATGAAATTGGCCATGAGGCGGAAGGCGCCGGGAACTAGGTTTTCCATCTGGTGATGGAGGATCAGGGAGGTGTGGATGTGCCGCCCCTTGCCGATGTCAGCGACAAGGAGCGCGCCTGTCAGCGGGTCCTCCCCTGGATCTGACATCGACAGGAGCGGTGTATATGCCGGGTCCCAGCTCTTGGCGAAGTAAAGGCCACGCTCCTTGAACCAACCGTCCCAGTCGGCGCCTCCAATGAGATTTGGCGTGGACAGAATAGGGTGATCGTTCAGTTGCGTGACGGTCGCAGCTTCATCCGTGACACGCCATCTCAGGGAGGGTTGACCGATCTCCAGCCGTTTGGGTGGCAAGGTGTCCGGGTCCCAATTGTCCCAAGGCCGATGGTAGAGCGTGACCAGTGTTCCTCCGGCTTCGGTCCAGCGGTGCAGCGCGGGAACCGCATCGATCAGCCCCGGACGGAACCGCATCGCGAATATGCCGATGACGATAGCGCTATATGTGGCAAGTGCCGCGTCGCTGGCCAGATCGTCGTCGGAGAGCGGTGTGACATCCACACCCATGGCGCCAAGCCAATCACCAACCCGATCATTGCCTGCGCCGACATAGCCGCCCCTGCCTTCCGGCAACGCAACATCGAAGACGCCAATGGTCACCTCGGCGCGCTGCGTGCAGGCTGTCTGAGCAACATGGTCATATTCCATCAGGTGGACGGTCTCCGCTGGCTTGCCGTTGACGCGCGCTTCGAAGCGATACAATCCCACCTCAACGTTATCTGGCGCGGTTATTGCAAATCCTGCCGCGTTTCGCTCAGCGCTCCATCCCGAAGGAAAAGCCAGATCGACGGTCGCATCCGCTGGTGAGAGGTCTGAGACGGCGAGCATGATGGTGCGGTTCGGCACGTTGATGTTCAGGATGCTGGCTGACGGGGTCAGCGACACGCGTTCGCGTGGGATAACAACAAGCTCATCATCAAATGCCACCGGGACAGTGATCTCGGTGCCGTTATGCGCAATGGTGACATCCAGGTACGGCGTAGCCGGAGCAATTGGATCATAGGATGTGCGGTAGGGATTACTGACAGGGGTCTCAGGACTAAGAACAATTTCGTCACCTGTCGATGTCCAGCCTTTGGGAAGGTTTAGGGCGGTTTCGACCGTGTTTGCCGTGCCAGGATCGACCTCAGTTGTTAGCTTTACCGTGCTCCCAGCCTCAACAAAAGCAGCACTCGTGCGCGCCCGCGCCTCAACGCCCAGTGCAAGGCGGATGACTTGCGCCAATTGGATTAGCTTGGCCTCTAGTCGGTGGCTGATCTCGTACGAAAGCGCGACAGGGCACGCAGCATGTGCTGCGCGAACTTGGGCGACCGCTTTGGCAGCATGGTCCGCCACGCGGACAAAATGAGGGAAATTTTTAACAGCGGCATCTATCGCAGATTGCGCGCCTTGGAGCGCGTCAGCGATGGACTCGGCCCCCGGAAGAGCGGCCAGATCGCCGACGGTGCATGGAATCCCGGTCCAGATGGCTTCGTCGGGACCATCCACATGGCTTTCGGCCAAATGCAACGGCCAGTCATGGCCTGGCCCGGCAGATTTCCAACGGCCCATGCCTTGTGTTCGGTGATAGGCGCGCGATTGCTCACCAATCCTGTTCCAGTTCCAGCCTGTCATGGGTTCGCGATCCTGCCCGGGGATCGTCATCGTCGCAGGCGGCGGCGGAAGGTCATCGTCGTAAGCCTGTCCGGCCCCTGACCAGGCAGGAAGGTATAGCTTTTTGACCTGCCAGCTTGGAAAGTTCGTGGGGTACGCTGGGTCGGCGGCGGCCGCCATGACGGCGTGGGCCGCCTCCGTCATTGCGCGGTGATGGCCATGCTGGCCTGGTACATCGAGGAAAGTAGGACAGATGATATCCGGTTTCTCCGTTCGGACGATCTCGACAAACCGCAGCATCGTCCGGTCACGACCCCATCGGCCCAGTGTTTCTTTGCCGCTTTTTGAGAATCCGAAGTCGGTGATCGTGTCCTTGGGATGGGTCGAATGCCAGTACATCCGCATGCCAAGGATATCGCATGCCCGCTCCATCTCGCGCGTGCGGAGTGCGCCAAGGTTGCTGCCGGCCTCTGTGCCGATATCGTTCTGACCACCTTCACCGCGCGTCGAGCAGGCGTATGAGATGTTGATACCGTCTCGGAATGCGAGAGCGGCAAGCATGCCCGATATCTCGTCATCGGGGTGCGCGCCCGTCTGCATAAAGCGCACGACCGATGTCAGCGGGCGGAGCGCCCACCAGAGCTCCATCAGTCGGGGCCGCGCGCGGTCATGCTCGATAAGGGTCTGGTCGGGGGTTGACATGAGCGGTGTCCTCTATCTGGCGACGGCAGCGATGCGCGGGGTGAATGCGCGGTTGATGACCAATGCGCCGGCGCCAAGTGTGCCTGTCATGCGGCCCGAAGCACCGCGCAGAAGACGGTCGGTTGTTCGCCCGGGCCGGTTCGAGACCGAGCGTTCCGCCAGCGTCACCGAACTGATCAGATGATCAAAGATCGCGTCCGGCATTGCGCCCCCGAGGATCACAGCGTCGGGGTCAAACATATTTTCGATGATCGTAATTGCGTTGGAAAGCGGTTCAGCGGCAGCGTTGAGCCACGTCATCAAAGCGGCGTTGCGCGCGGCATAGACTTCGGCCAGCCCATCGCTGCTTCTGATGTCGAAACCCGCATTTGCGAGATGCTTTTGCACCGCTAGACGACTAAGAGCCGCCTCGAGCGGTACGGCCCGACCGTTCGAAGTTACAGGAATGTGGCCGATCTCACCGGCGTTGCCAAACGCGCCTCTCACCAGGCGACCCCCTTGAATAAGGCCGAGGCCGAGACCGTTGCCGAAATATAGACATGCGAAGGTATCAAACCCGCTGGCCACGCCAGCAACCAGTTCGGCGACAGCGGCGGCGTTGGCGTCATTTTCGACAACAACAGGGATGCTCAGCGCCTCGGTGAACCAGTTGGTGGGAGAGATGTCGTGGAAAATCGAAAGCTCAGAACCGGTGCCGCTCAAGCCCGTTCGTCCGAATGGACCGGGCATAACAATACCTACCCCGAGAATCTTGGATGCCGGGAGTTCGGCTTGCTCCACTATAGCCGATTTGGCTGCGACCACGGCGTCGGTGACGCCGTTCAGGTCGTGGGCGGCTAAGGTCCGGCGAAGCGAGGCGACGGGCGTGCCGCACAGATCGAGAACGGTTGCGAAGATTGCATCGGGGCGAATTTCGATACCGATGGCGTACCCGCCAACTGGATTTAATCCATATTGGACAGGGGGTTGACCGCGTGTCGTTGCCTTGCGGCCCTGCTCGGAAATCAGCCCATCGGACAAAAGATCCGATATAATGTTGGACACAGCCTGCGTCGAAAGCCCGGACCCGCGGGCAATCTCTGCCCGTCCGATCTGTCCTGCCTGCCGAACGCGATCCAGTACCATCTGTCGGTTGTGGCTGCGCGCACGCTCGGCATTTGCACCAACGGTTTCGGTCGAGATGGACATGACTGGCAATTAACTCAACTTACTTGATGATTCAACACCGCTGCGCTAGCGTTGGGGTATTCGCGGCTAGTCCCCGCGTCAGTCTGGCGTCAGGCCAGCAATAAAAAACCAGGGAGTCCCGACATGAAATTCACTAGTTTGAAGGCGATGGCATTTGCGACGGCGACCAGTGCGTTGGCGCTTGTGTCATCTGCGGCCAATGCCGAGGTTGAGATTGAATACTGGCAGTATTTCTTTGATGCCCGCGTGGAAGCGATGGAGCAGCTGATCGAAAACTTCGAAGCTGAGAATCCAGACATAACGGTCACAATGACCCATTTCCCTTACGCCGACTATCGCACCAAGGTCGCAGCGGCGATCCCGGCAGGTGAAGGACCGGACGTGGTGCAGCTCTTTTACGGTTGGCTGAATGATTACAAGGCTGCGAGCCTGATCCAGCCGTTGCCAACGGATGCGTTCCCCGCAGACCAGATCGACTCAGACTTCTTCCCAATGGTCTCGGCCATGCGCGAAGGTGATAATTATTGGGCGCTACCCACCGCCGTGCGCTCGCTCGCGCTTTTCTACAATACGCGTCTTTTGGAAGAAGCCGGGATCGACGGCCCGCCTGGGACGTTGGACGAAATGCTGGAGATCGGTGCGCAACTGACCGAGAGGGATGGCGCTGGCAATATCACGCAGGCTGGCCTCACCATGGGCATGACAGCACAGGATCACCATTGGTTCCGTGAAGGTTTGGTCCGCCAGTTCGGCGGAGAGCCTTATCTGGATGACTATCGAACGGTAAACTACAATACACCCGAAGGCATCGAGGCAATGGAGTTCTACGTTGGCCTCGGCGAAGAAGGCGGGATTGGCGCCATCGGCTTCATGGAAGAACCCCAAGCGGCGTTCAAAGCTGGCCGAGCGGGTATGCATATTGACGGATCTTTCAGGATCGGGTCGCTCAACAACACGCGGGGTCTTGAATGGGGCGTGACCGAACTGCCGGCGACGGCCGACGGTATGAGGTCGAACTATTCTTCCTATTGGGTCAATGCGATCACGACAAAAGCTGAAGGTGAGAAATACGAAGCAGCAGTGAAGTTCATGCAATACATAACTTCGGATGAGGCCATGCAGATCTGGCTCGATGTGGTGGGCGAGCTTCCGGCAAAACCTTCGGTTGGTCTAACTGAAGCCAATGCGAGTAACGAAACATTCGGTCCGTTCATCCGCGGTTTGGAATATGCCAACACCACGAAGTTCGTAAACGAAAGCGCACAGCGCCAGTTTCTGATCGACGCGGTTGAGCGGGTGAAGCTTGAAGGCATGTCGGTGGCTGATTCAGTCGCCATTGCCGCAGAAGCCGAGCAAGAACTGCTCGACGATTTTTACGCGTCTAACTGATAGATCGGGGCGTGGACATCCGCGCCCCTTCTCCTTGGCTGGGCTGAGGTATCGTACCCTTACCATTCGACAAAAGCAGATTGTCTGGGCATGGGCATTCCTTGCAGTGCCCGTCATCTTCTATGTCGTGATCCGGTTCTATCCCACTGCGAATGCGATGGTGATCTCGTTTCAGGACTGGAACCTTCTGGGCACCCGGGAATGGGCCGGTTGGGAGAATTACATCAAGCTCTGGAATGATCCGGACTTCTGGCAGGTTTTCCGAAATACATTCGTCTACCTGTTCCTTGGCACGCCGATCAGCCTCGTGATTTCGTTCCTTATCGCTTACCATCTCGACAAGACGCGCTTCATGCACGGCTTTATCCGCATGCTCTATTTCCTGCCGTTTATGACGAGCGCAGTGGCAATGGCCTGGGTCTGGCGGTGGTTCTATCAGCCGGTGCCCACCGGGCTCTTCAATAACTTCCTTGCGCAGTTCGGCATTCCGCAGATCGAGTTCCTGCGCTCAACGACGAATGCACTCCCTTCGATTCTGGCGCCTGCCGTATGGGCCGGGCTTGGTTTTCAGATCATTATCTTCATGGCCGGATTGCGCGCCATACCGCAAAGTTACTATGAGGCCGCGCGCATCGACGGGGTGTCAAAAACGGCAACACTTTTCGAGATCACGATCCCGCTTCTAAAACCGACGATCGTTTTTCTGGTAGTCTTCTCGTCCATCGGATTTCTCAGGATTTTCGATCAAGTCTTCAACATGACAACCAATGATCCCGGTGGACCGCTTAACTCGACGAAACCGCTAGTCCTAGCCATCTATCAGAGCGCTTTCACGGATTTTGACATGGGATACGCTGCGGCGCAGACGGTCGTCCTGTTCCTGATCCTGCTGCTGGTGTCGCTCTTCCAGCTGTGGCTTATGAAGGATCGCTGATGGCCACTGTTGACGATATCCGCGCTTCTTCCGAAACACTTGTCGCCGCGAGGACGATCCGCGCGAAGGGTAATTGGGGCCAGTTTATCCGTTGGCTTATTCTTTTCCTTGGCGGCATCGCGATGGTCATGCCAATCGTCTATATGCTGTCGACGTCGATGAAGTGGCCGCACGAAATCTATGACGTCACGCTTATCCCAAACGAGCCGCATTTTGAGAACTATGCTTATGTCCTGGAAGACGGGCGCTTTTACGGCTGGTTCCTCAATTCGCTTATCATTGCCATCATCACGACGGTTTCGGCAGTGCTGTTCGACAGCCTGATCGGGTACACGCTCTGCAAGTTCCGCTTCCCGGGTCGCTATATCGTTTTCATCGCAATCCTCTCGACCTTGATGATCCCGACAGAGATGCTTGTGATCCCCTGGTATCTGATGAGCCAGCAATTCGGGTGGCTCGACACGTATTGGGGCATCATGTTTCCCGGGCTCATGACAGCCTTCGGTACGTTCCTGATGAAGCAATTCTTTGAAACCGTGCCAGATGACTTCATCGAAGCCGCCCGGATCGACGGGCTGAATGAACTTCAAATCTGGTGGACCGTGGCGATGCCGCTTGTGAAGCCCGCGTTGGCGGCACTGGCCATTTTCGTTTTCCTCGGCAACTGGACCGCCTTCATCTGGCCACTGATCGTGACCAACAGTTGGGAGATGTACACCCTCCCGGTCGGCCTTTCGACCTTTGCCGATGAGGCAGATGTGCAATGGGAGCTTGTCATGACCGGGGCTGCCATCTCGACCATTCCAACGCTGATCGTCTTCCTGATCTTCCAGCGCTTTATTATCCGAGGTGTTGTGATGGCGGGTCTCAAAGGATGACTTCTATGATTGAGATATCAGCCCTTGATCACGTTCACCTTTACGTGGCGGATCCTGAGGCAGCGGCGTCGTGGTATGGCCGTGTCCTCGGCCTTCAGGTTTTGCCAAGTTCCATGCGCCTGAATGGTGGAAAGTATATGGCCACACCGCGTGGACAGTACTGCGCCACGATCTTTTCAGGTAAACCACCATCGGACGGAGATCACACCACGGCGTTCCGGGTCGCGGGCCGTGTTTTCGCGGATTTTGGTGAGCAGCTTCCCCACAAAGATGTACCCAGGCGTTCCGGGAACCTTCTTGAAGCGACCGACGCGGCAGATCATGATCTGGCGTTTTCCTACTACTTCCAGGACCCCGATGGAAATCATCTGGAGCTGACGACCTATGATCATGAGCCCGTCAGGACGTGGCTGCAATCCAAGGGGCGAAACCTGGCATGACCGACAAGTCCTTATTTCCCGATCCGGTATACCGCGACACGGTCCTGGCACCACTCTTCGAAGGGGTGAAGGCGAACTACGCGGCAGGCATGGCGTCGATCAATAAGGCGCATCTGGTGATGCTGGCCGAGACAGGCATTTTGCCCCCGAAGGACGCTAAAACACTGGCCAAGACACTCGCCTCCATTGAGGCCGATGTCGATATCGAGGCCCTGACCTATACCGGGGAACACGAAGACTACTTCTTCCTCGTTGAAGCTGAGCTTCGCGCGCGCTTAGGCGATCTTGGCGGATCGCTGCACACCGCGCGATCCCGTAACGATATGGACCATACGCTCTTCAAGCTGGCCCTCCGTCAGCGCGTTGCCGCTTTGATTGACGAACTGCATGCCCTTGCTGCTGCGCTCATCCAAAAGGCACGCAAGGAAGCGGACACGCTGATCGTGGCATATACCCACGGCCAACCTGCACAGCCGACGACCTTCGGACACTACCTGGGCGCAATCATTGAAGTCATCCTCCGCGATGCCAAGCGGCTGGACGCAGAGGCCAATGGCCTTGAACATTGCCCGATGGGGGCCGCGGCAATTACGACCTCTGGCTTTCCGATTGATCGTCAGCGCGTCGCTGACCTGCTCGGCTTCGAAGAACCGCTCTTGAATTCATACGGCTGCATCGCTTCAGTCGACTACGTCACCGGTCTTTATTCTTCGATCAAGCTGATCTTCATCCACCTCGGCCGCCTGATCCAGGACCTGCAATTCTGGTCTGCCTTCGAAGTTGGCCAGATTTACGTCCCGAACAGCCTTGTCCAGATAAGCTCGATCATGCCGCAGAAGCGCAACCCAGTGCCCATTGAGCATCTGCGCCACATGGCCTCCGTCACAGTTGGGCGTTGTGACATGGTCGTCGGTACAATGCACAACACCCCCTTCACCGATATGAATGACAGCGAAGGTGAGGTGCAGCAGGCCGGTTATGCCGCCTTTGAGAGCGGCAGTCGCGTGCTCCGGCTTCTGGCGACTTTCCTGCCAGCCTGCCGGATCAACGCGGAACGCGTCTCCCGCACCACAGATGCGGCCTGCACCACGATTACGGAACTTGCGGACACGCTGGTGCGTGATGAAGGCTTGAGCTTTCGGCACGCCCACGAAATCGCGGCCACCGTAGCCAAGGCAGTGATCAAAGAAGAAGTGCCGCTTGGTTCTGTCACTGGCTACAGCGCCTTTCAAGCGGCGTTCGCGGATGCCACCGGGCGCCCGCCGACAATGGGTGAGGCGGCATTCAAGACGACCGTTGCCGCCGAGACTTTCGTTGCGCGGCGTGACCGACCCGGGGGGCCAGCCAAGGCGGCACTTCTTCCTGCGCTTGACGGTTATGCAGCGTCGCTCGCCGACCTTGTCGCCCGGCAAAACGCGCGCAAAACCCGGCATGCGACGGCAGAGAAGAAACTGACCGCGGCCTTCGCGGACGTGATGGGGACCTAGAAGATGTCGAACCTCAAGCTCAGCCAACTGGTCAAAACCTACGGCCAAACCGAGGTGCTCCACAAGATCGACCTCGATATTCAGGATGGGGAATTCGTCGTCCTCGTTGGTCCCTCGGGCTGCGGTAAATCCACAACGCTTCGCCTGATTGCGGGGCTCGAAGAGGTGACCAGCGGCTCGATCGAGATTGGCGGCAAGGTGGTAAACAACCTCGAGCCCAAGGAGCGCGACATCGCGATGGTGTTCCAGAACTACGCAATCTATCCGCATATGACGGTAAGAAAGAACATCGGTTTCGGGCTGCGTTCCTCAAAGTTACCCCGCGCAGAGAAGGAAAAGCGTATCGATGAGATCGCCGAGATCCTTGGTATGACGGACCTTCTTGCCCGGAAACCCGGCCAATTGTCAGGCGGCCAGCGGCAGCGGGTCGCCATTGGTCGCGCGATGGTCCGCGACCCTGCGGTCTTCCTTTTTGATGAACCGCTCTCCAACCTCGACGCGCAGCTGCGCACCCAGATGCGACTGGAGATAAAGAAGCTGCACCAACGCGTCGGCGCAACAATCGTTTTTGTCACCCATGACCAGGTCGAGGCCATGACCATGGCCGACCGGATCGTGATCATGAAAGACGGCTACATACAGCAGATTGGCACCCCCTCAGAGGTTTATCACGCGCCTGCCAACACCTTCGTTGCAGGTTTTATCGGGTCGCCCGCCATGAATATGATCCCGGCCACCGTATCGGGTGGCGCCATCCAGATTGATGGCGGGTCACGGATAGATCTTGGCACGCAGATTAGCGACCACCGCAAGGTCATGCTTGGTATCCGCCCGGAGGATCTCGAACCCGTGGATGGCCCGGCCCTCATCACCGGCTCTGTCAATGTTCGCGAGCCCCTCGGACACGAGACGCTGATCCATGTCGGCACATCCCACGGCGATATTATCGCGAAGGCCGATGGCCGCACGCCCCCGGAACTTGGCAATACCGTCAATCTGGGCGCAGAGGCGCAGAACATACACATCTTTGATCCCGATAGCGGAGCGGCGCTTCGGTGAGTATGAGCCAGGAAAACCCACCGGTATTGTCGGTCGGTCGCCTGTATTGTGATCTGATCTTTACCGGGCTGCCCAGAATGCCGACCCTCGGCACGGAAGTGTTCACCGATGGGTTTGGCGCCCATGCCGGCGGCGGGGCCTTCATTACCGCCGCACATCTGGCACAACTGGGACACAGGTCGTCACTTGCTGCGATGCTGCCGGCGTCGCCATTTGGCGAACTTATGCGACCTGACCTGACCGCGTCGCAGGTTGATCTGTCCCTTTGCGTGCCACTACCGGCCAGCGAGGGCCCCCAGATCACTGTCGCCATGGCCAAGGGCGAGGATCGGTCTTTCCTCACCCGCCGGGCTGGGGGCGCTTTCCCGAAGATATGCGCCGACGATATTGCCAAGTACCGCTTTCAGCACATCCATATCGGCGAAATCACCAGCCTGATCGCCGATCCTGAAATACTGCACGTGGCCCGATCACTTGGCGCGACCGTTTCGGCCGATTGTGGTTGGGATGACGACTTTACAGCCGAAGCGCTTCAGCCGTTTGTCGGCATGCTGGATGTGTTTCTTCCTAACGAGGCAGAAATGAAAGTCCTTCAAGGCTCTGGCCTGAGTGATCGGATGGGCGCCATCACAGTCGTCAAACGCGGCTCTGCAGGGGCGACACTGCTCTCGTCAGACAAGACGCTGACCGCACCAGCCATCAAGGTAGATGTCAAAGACACAACCGGAGCAGGAGACGCATTCAACGCCGGCTTCTTGTCGCGATGGCTGAGTGGCGCTTCACTCCAAACGTGTCTGGAAGCGGGCAATCAACGCGGCGCCCTCGCCGTCGCGACGCGGGGTGGCTTTTCTGCAGTGTCGGCACCGGTCTCAGAGTTAGATATCGCCCGAGAATGACCCAAAGCGCCACGTCCGAGGCTAGATCAAAAAGTCAGGCAATCGGCGCCGCACAGCGCGAACTCAACCCCAATACAATCGTTATGGTCGCGCGCGGTTCGTCCGATTACGCAGAAAGCTATCTGTGCTATGCGACCCCATTGGTTCTGGGCTGTCCAGTTGCCTCAATCGGCCCGTCAATCCAATCGGTTTGCGGCAAAGAGCTTAAGATGGGGGCGGCACTGCGACATGCTGCCGAACAGCACCTGAAGGAAATAGGGCAACGCATCTTGATCGTAGACACCTCCGGCACGGACGACTTTGCACTTACACGCAAGTGCTGCGCCCAGAATGGTTACGAGGAAGAAGCACGCATCCGCGACTTTTGGGCCGAGGGCGATGACAAGGTGATTTTCCGCAAAGCGCTTTGAAACTCATGCCCCTCGCCGCCTTTGTGGCGAGGGGCAATCCGATAGCCGACCTTCGCTATCATGAAGCAGCTCGGTTGGTTTGGGTTTGTCTTATGACTTCTGCATTGATCTGCGATGATTGGTCCAATGCTCTCTCGATTTGGGGGGGCATTGGTGGCGGCTGGATCGCTTTGGGCTTGGTCGTGATGGACCGTTAGTAAGTACGATCAGCCGCCGTCTTCGCATGAGGTCTGAACGGATACGCAAGCTGAGTTTTCATGGGCTTGCTCGACAAGCATAAAACATGAAAATAATGACAACTGATAGCATAGGTATCGATGTTTCTAAAGACTCTCTTGATGCGCATCGGTTGAGTGACCGTGCGACAGCGACCTTTTCCAATAATCGATGAGGGTTCCGCGCATTCTCAGCTTGGTTGGGCTGCGATATGGACGCAAAATCGTACTTGACCAAGACGGATAATCCTTACGGCCATCGGAGCCTGTGCAGCATGTTAACCCTTGTTGGCCTCTGCCTTGATCGCATTGAGCGCTTCAAGAATCTGAAGGTTCGCAGAAGCGGCGGTCGAAGAGAAACTTGATTTCGATCATAACAATTCAACCTTCCTGCGCCTATGTATTGAACGTATGCAGTCGGGTTGGTGATGAAAGACACGTTTGAGACAGACTATGCGGACGCTTTCCAGCTTTATCAGGCTGCCGTTGATGACGGTTGGCGATCAGTGAAGTCAATTCCTCTAGCGGGGCAAGGCCCGTTTGAAGCCCTCACAATTCGGGGCTTGATCCGGAAAGTGAAGACGAGGAGCCCGGTTCTCCGGATCAGGCGAGCCGATGGATATGGCCCCGAAAGAGTCACTGTGAAAGCAGTCGCGTCTGGTAATTACCTAGCAGCTATCGCCTGGCGACCGCTTCAAGATTCATAACGTGAAACCCATTGCGGCGAGATTGGGAGTATACTTAACAACTGACGGTGTGCGGACTAGCCGACATTCGACAGCAAAAGTATAATGTCACCTATAGGGAATTGGCCTACTTACACCCGGCCAATTGAAAGCCGCCCTTGCCGTCCCAATGATCGCTTTCAAGCGCATCAAAAAGAAACGCGGCACCATCTTCTTTGGCCATTGGTCGCGCGAAAGTTCCGTCTTCTTGGAAAGTCCGATATTTTCCGTTTCCGGGCTTTTCCTTAAGAGCGGCAGGGCGGATCAGCACATAACGAACGTTTGCTTCGCGCGCGATCCTTGCATCCGCGCGCTCATAATCGTCAAAGCCTGCGCGACCATTGATCAATCGAAGAAGTTGCAAGACGATCCAAGACGTGCCGCCACAGCCGATGCTGCTGACAAACAGGGCAAGGCGGTTCTTAATGTTGTGAGCAAGGACCCGACACACGGCGCATTTCTTGAGTAGGGGCGTTTGGTGAATCCTGCAGTTCGATTAGAAGTCTGAATTATCAGAGCGCTCAAGCGCAACTTCCTATCCATACCCTATATCTTCGCGATCAGGTGCTGGCTGAATTGAGTCCACAACCTAATTGCTCACTAAATGCCGAATTTGACGCACTCTGCGATCTCACAAGCAGCAACGGCGCCTCTCCATAGGTACAAGCTACACAGATTATCCAAGCCCATTCGAGCGCAAAAGATCTGATTCAGGACCCAGAGGTTTCGATCAAGTTCTTGCGTGAAAACGTTGAGGCAGTCCTGGATAGGTCGATTGTCAGAAATTTGCTGTCTCGCAAGTTCAGCTTTTGCAATAACTGCAGGAGTTGGGGTGAACGTCTGAAATCGACGTCTCGCGCAAGCGCTTCACAAGGTTCTCTTCGATTTCATCAAGGACTTCTGCGACGCGCGATTGAAGGTTCGATTCCACGTTGCAATGTGATGGTTCGATGGCGCCGTCGTTTCCAGAAACAAGACGTTCATCGAGTGCAAGGTAGATATCTGCAAGGGTGATACCTTGGGCCGGTTTGGCCAATCGCCAACCGCCGGCATGTCCCTTTTCGGATGTCAAAAGGCCCGCTTCGCGAAGCTTTCCAAGGACGCGGCGCACGACAACGGGGTTCGTTCCCGCATGATCCGCAATATCTGCCGAGGTCCGTATGCGACCCGGATCACCCGCCATGTGACTAAGCGTATGCAGGGCAAGTGACAGGCGGCTATTTCGCTTCATGGGCAATTCTTCTCCAGATCGACCTCATACGTAACAATTGCAGTTGCATTCGTCTAGTAACTGCGTAAGTTGCGTGACTGTCATCGCACGCGTTGGAGATCAGACATGCCCGATACTCGGCTTCCCGTCACCGTTCTATCCGGATTTTTAGGTGCGGGTAAAACCACCTTGCTGAACCGTGTGCTTAACAATCGCGAAGGGCGGCGGGTGGCGGTCATTGTCAACGACATGTCCGAAGTCAACATCGACGCCGACCTCGTGCGCGCGGATACTGAACTGAGCCGCACGGACGAAACACTGGTCGAGATGTCGAATGGCTGCATCTGCTGCACATTGCGCGACGACCTTCTCGATGAAGTGCGCCGGTTGGCAGCGGAAGGGCGTTTTGACTATCTGTTGATCGAAAGTACCGGAATTTCGGAGCCGTTGCCGGTGGCGGCGACGTTCGATTTCCGGGATGAGTTTGGCGATAGCCTGTCTGACGTCGCCCGCCTCGACACCATGGTGACAGTGGTGGACGCGGTGAACCTGCTCAAGGACTTCGGCAGCCATGATTTCCTGCGTGACCGGGGTGAGGTGATGGGCGACGAGGACGAGCGGACGCTGGTGCATCTGCTGACGGATCAGATGGAATTCGCGGATGTCGTCATCCTGAACAAGGTTGCTGATGCAACGGAGGCGCAGGTTGATGCAGCCCGCAAGATCATCCGCAGCCTGAATGCCGATGCCGAGATCATCGAAACCAACCATTCAGAGGTTGCCGCGACCAAGATCCTCGACACTGGGCTCTTTGAATTCGAAAAGGCGCATGAACACCCGATGTGGGCCAAAGAGCTTTATGGTTTTGCTGACCACGTGCCCGAGACCGAAGAATATGGTGTGACGTCATATGTCTACCGCGCGCGTCAGCCGTTCATTCCTGAGAAAATCCTCGCAGTTCTGAATGGTGAGATGCCGGGCGTGATCCGGGCCAAGGGGCATTTCTGGATTGCCACAAGGCCTGAATGGGTCGCTGAGTTCTCGTTGGCCGGCGCATTGTCCAGCGTCAAGCCAATCGGTACCTGGTGGGCCTCGGTCCCACAGGACCGCTGGCCTGATCATGCGTCCACCCGCGAATACATGCAGCAGCATTGGATCGAACCCTGGGGCGACCGACGGCAGGAACTGGTGTTCATAGGCTCCGATATCGACTGGTCGGGGCTGAAGGCGAAACTCGACGCTTGCCTTGTGCCATCTGTTCTGGCGGCTGGACCGGACGCGTTGCCACTGGATATGCCAGATCCGTTCCCGGGCTGGCGGCGCGTCGAGGAGGTCGCATGAACATTGCGGTCCCCTTGCTGTCGGTCCAACCAGTTGGCGTCAGCATTTTGCGCGATAAGGGATGTTTAGAGGGGTTCCGTGATCCAGCCTGTGCCGCAGCCATATGGGATCGACCGTTGCCGCCGGATGTTATGAAGTGGCTTGCAGAAATTGATACTGACGCGCTGCCAAATGGGCGCGTGGTTCTTCAGGCCCAGGCCGTCAAAGACACGGTTCTGCACCTTTGCAATATTGCCGGGATGCCAGACGCCTCGCAGCGCGCATGGCTGATCGAAGACATCGCCATGCTGGCGGAACGCTTCGCGGGCTTGATGCAAGCGACCTATGTTCGATTGCGGTTACAAACCGTGACCACAAATGCCTGCCGCAAGTTCCATCTGGATGCGATTACAGGCCGTCTGGTGTGCACATACCGCGGGCAAGGCACGCAATATGGAACGTCAGTGAAAGGCGAGGAGCCAGAGCATATCTGCACCACGCCGACTGGTGCCCCCATTCTGCTGCGCGGCACACTTTGGCCGCCAAAACCGGCGGTGGGGCTGCTACATCGTTCGCCGCCCATCGAGGGGACGGGGGAAACCCGTCTTGTCCTCGTTCTCGACCCGATCTTCGACTTGGAAGATGCCGAATGAACCGCAATCTTGGGCAATGTGGTCTGCGCCGGAAACGGCGTAAGGGCGATCCGATGGAAGCTTTCGACGGTTTGCCTGCGCCCGTTCGGCAATGGATCGCGCAGGCGGCTTTGCCATGGTCCCCGGCCTCTGTCCGTCGCATCTGGTCTAAATCGCGTGCCAAGGGTCTATCTGATGATGAGGCGCTGCTTAAACTCACCCAAGCCGAAGCCCGCACCCTTGCACGCGACCGGCAATCCACCGCTTTCAAACTTAATTCCATGCATTAAAGGAAATGCTCATGTCGTTCTTTTCCCGCGTGGCTGTTGCCGCGACGTTCGCACTCAGCACGGCCCTTCCGGCGGTTGCTCAAGAAGGTAGCCTCACCATCTCAATCGGTTTTGGCCCAACCGCCGAAGTTCCTGATCCACGCGCCAGCTACAACGGCTGGATGTCGAACCAAACCGGCGTGACCGAAACGCTGATGGGGATCGATTATGAGATGAACCTCTATCCGCGTCTGGCGGAAGGTATCGATCAGTCTTCTCCGACAACATGGCGTGTGACGCTTCGCGAGGGGCTGACCTTTCATGATGGCGCCCCAGTTACGGCGCAGGCGGTCATTGACGCAATTGAACCCATTTCTGACGAAGAGCATCCGGGTCACAACGCCCGTATCGCGAGCTTGCTGGACCTTGCGGGCATGTCGACCGATGGCGACAGCGTGGTTGTGTTCGAAACGAACAGCCCGAACGCAGCCTTCCCGTGGACGCTGTCCGAGCCAGGTATCGCGATCCTTGGCGCGCCATCCGCAGAGTTCCCGATCAATGCCACTGGTCCCTTCATCTTCAAAGAAGCGGTGCCGGAGCAACTTTATCGTGCCGAGGCCAACGACAACTATCGCCTTGGCGCTCCGGGGCTTGAAGAGGTTCGCGTCGTTGCCTCGACCAATCCTGCCACGGCCGCACTGGCGTTTGAGGCAGGAGAGGTTGACCTGGTGATCAACTACCCCGAGACTGACTTTGACCGCATCAAGGAAACCGGGGCACAGGGGTTTTCCGCACCGACGGCTCGGCTCTATTTCTATACCGTCAATGCGAAAAACGGTCCGATGGCGAACCCGGCGATCCGCCAAGCTGTGTCCTATGCCATTGACCGTCAGGGTGTCGTCTACGCGGCTTTGTCTGGTGTTGGTGGCGTTCCTGCGGGGACCTTGTACCCGGAAGGGAAAGGTTGGGCAGCAGACATTCCCCCAACCTACGACCCTGCAAAGGCCGAGGCATTGCTGGCAGAGGCTGGCGCGGTCAAGGAAGGTGGCACCTGGATGCTGGATGGTGAGCCGCTGGAAATCGACATCGTGACCTATTCCTCGCGTGCGGCATTGCCCCCGACGGCAGAGTTGACCCAAGCCTTCCTCGCTGCCATCGGCGTCAAGGCCAACATCACAGTTGGTGAATGGGGCGCGAGCAACGATGCGATTGCTGCGGGTGAGGCTGATCTTTTCCTGCAGGCTTGGGTGACGACGCCACAAGGCGATCCCGGCGCTGTACTTGAAACGCTGCTGAAATCCGACGGCGGCTCGAACTCAGGTGGCTATGTCAATGCACGTCTTGATGCGCTTCTGGATCAAGGCCGCCAGACCTTCGAACACGCTGAACGCAAGGCGATCTATGACAAGGTGCAGCAGATCATCGCTGACGAAGCCGCAATGATCCCTGTCTTTCATGTCAGTCAGACCAATGTTGGCGTGCCCGGTTTAACCGGCTATCAAGTGCATCCGACCGAGACATATTGGATTACGCACGAGACAAAGCTGACGGAATGACACTGAAAGTAGTCGGCCTGAGTGCCATCCGCTCGGGCCGGACGATCCTGCATCCCACATCGCTGGAGTTCGAACCGCGAGGCCGTATCGGCCTCGTTGGTGCGTCTGGGTCAGGCAAATCCACGCTGGGCCACGCATTGATCGACGATCTGCGCGCGCGAGGTCATAGCGTGGCTCATGTCCCGCAAAGCCCGGATGAGGCGCTTGACCCGCTCAGGTCAATGACCTTTCACTGGCGCGAGGCGGAAATTGCATTGGGCCTCAAGCCAGGTCAGGCGGATCAGGCGGAGCTGTTCAAAGCGCTCAGGATCGATGGCGGCGATTTGCGCAAACGTCCCTGGGGTTGGAGCCGGGGCATGCAGCAACGCTTTGTCATCGCCATGGCCCTGATCGGCACACCGGACCTGATCGTGTTGGATGAACCTACATCCGCGCTCGACCCGGTGGTGGCAGCTGCAACGATGGACCTGCTGGCGCGCTTTCTCGACGGCAAAGAGACAGCTATGCTTCTGGTCACTCATGACCTCGGGTTGGCGGCACGGCACGTGGACAGGCTGATGGTGATGGACGATGGGCGGCTGGTTGAACAAGGCCAAACGCCCGACATGTTGGCACGACCACAGACAAAGGCGGCTAAGGCGCTTGCAGCCCATCGCAATTGGATGGCTTTGCCTTGCTGAGTGTCCGCAACCTTAATTTGACACGCGGATCGCGGGTGGCGCTTGTGGACATCACGCTGTCCCTCCCCGCGGGCAAAACGCTGGCCGTTGTCGGCGAAAGCGGCGCGGGCAAGTCAACGCTGATTACGGCCATTTTAGGTCTGTTGAAACCAAGCTCTGGCGAAATCACGTGGACCGATACGCCGGTGGGTCAAGCGCGTCCGGCTTTGGTAACGCAAGAGCCCCGTGCAGCTTTCAATCCCGTACTCAGCCTTCGCCGGTCGGTCATGGAACCAGTTATGGCGCAGGGCATTACGCTGGCGAATAGTCGACTGGAGCGGCTTTGTGCAGGACTTGAATTGCCGCTTGAATTGCTGGACCGCCGCCCCGATGAAGTCTCTATCGGTCAAGCACAAAGGGCGGGTATCTTACGCGCGTTGATCGCATCGCCGCCTTTGGTCCTTTTCGACGAACCACTCTCTGCCCTTGATGCGGTTACCCAGAAACACACCGCGCGGCTGATTGCGGACTTGCAGGCCGAAGAGGGGTTTGCCGCACTAATCGTCACCCATGACCTTGGCTATGCCGTCGCATATGCCGATCAGATCGCTGTGCTCAGAGACGGGTACCTGGAAGAGGTCGCTGACGCCGAAAACTTCGCGCTGAATCCACAATCGGCTTATTGCCGCACGTTACGTGACGCCGCGATTGCCTTGGGTGCGCTTGAGGCTGTGGCATGATCAAAACCTTTGGCGGTCTTGTTATGCGCGCCATCGTCGTTCTGTTCGGCACGGCGATCCTGACCTTCGCGCTTCTTTGGAATGCGCCTGGCGATCCGGCACAAGCCATTGCGATGGCCCGGTTCGATGCCCTTTTGACCGAAGAGGTGATTGATCAGGTCCGCGAAGAGGTGGGGCTTAACAGATCTTTCTGGCAAGCCTTTGGCGATTGGCTGGGTCCGTTGCTGCGTCTGGATTTAGGGTATTCGGCGGTGACGGGCCGTCCGGTTTGGCCGGACCTGCGGACTGCTATCGGGTATACTTTCCCGCTTGCGTTTGTAGCTCTGGCGATCGGTTTGGTAAGCTCTGTGCCACTCGCTATCCTCGCCACGAAACGCCCCGGCGGATTTATTGACCGGTTTGCCGTCGGAATTGCGTCGTTGGGAAACGCGATCCCTGCCTATTGGCTCGGTCTGATCCTGATCCTCATCTTTGCTGTCAAACTCGCGTGGCTGCCCGCCCTTGGGGCGAGCACACCTGCCCATGCCATTCTACCGGCGCTAACCCTTGGCCTCGGTGTCGCGGCGTCACTGACACGGATCATCCGTTCCGGCATTCTTGAGGCGCGCGGCCAGCCGTTCCTGCCTGCAATCCGGCGCCGGGGCGTGGCCGAACGGTCGGTTGGTCGGGATCATATTGCCCCGCACGCCGCGATACCGGTTGTCACAGTTTTCGGGCTAGAGCTTGCCTTTCTTCTTGAGGGGTTGGTGCTGGTCGAGGTGATTTTTGGTCGGCCGGGGCTTGGGACGTTTCTGGTGCAGGCCATCCTGGCAAGAGATTTTTCACACGTCCAAGCCGTTGTTGTTCTAACCGCACTGGTCTTTGTGATCGTCAACTTGATCATCGACCTCATCTACCGAGTTATTGATCCCCGGATCGGAGAGAACGATGCGTAGCGTGTGGGTCCTCGTCATCGTATTGATCCTCCTTGCTGGTCTTGGGCCAATGCTTGCCCCTTATGACCCGACGGCGATCAACATCCCGAAACGGCTGTCTCCACCAAGCGTAGAATTTCTCTTGGGAACAGATGCTCTGGGTCGCGATATTCTGTCCCGGCTGTTGTATGGTGCGCGCTGGTCGCTTGGGCTTGCTTTCCTAATCTCGGTCATCAGCCTTGTCATCGGCACCACAATCGGGCTGGCCGCAGCGCTTGGCGGCAAGATTGCCGATTGGGTGATGATGCGAACAACAGATACATTCCTTGCCTTTCCGGAACTGGTCGCTGCGATTGTCATTGCGGGGCTGATGGGCGCGGGCACCTGGAGCCTGATCTTCGCCTTAAGTGTCACAGGCTGGATGCGCTACGCGCGTGTGACGCGCGGCATTGGCCTATCGGTACAAAGCCGCGGCTATGTGCTGCAGGCGCGATTGGCCGGGCTGCGAGGCTGGTCGATCGCACGCTGGCATTATCTGCCATCACTCATTCCGTCTCTTACGGTGGTATGGACCGGCATGTTTGCGCGCGCAATTCTGGGTATCTCGGCGCTTGGATTTTTGGGATTTGGCGTGCAGCCGCCTAACCCGGAATGGGGGTCAATGCTGCTGGATGCGCGCGTTCATCTGCGGTCGACGCCGCTTCAGATGATCTGGCCGGGTCTGGCGGTCGTGATTTGCGTTTTGGCTATCAATCTGACGGGCGATGCATTGCGCGATGCGCTGGCCAAACGGGATACCTACGAATAAGCGATCTTGACCGATTGTCGTTGTAGATCAGCTTGGCCTCCGCAGCGTTAACCGTGATTGCCGGGATGGCGACGTTGAGTCCGAACCTACACATGCTGCGCCGCGGTCCGAAGTCTGGGAAGCAGGCTAAAGTAGGTCCAATAAGCGTCGAACCTGCTTGAGTTCGTGCAGCTCTAAATGCGGATCGTAAGCTCTGACGCGGACACGTCGCTTTCTTACTGATCTGTAATCTGGTCGAGCAGGTCGCGGAAATTGTTTCCGGAGACGTCTTCTAGAGCGGGACTAACAGAGAGGGTCAGATTTTCGGTCGGCCACGGCTCTTGCGGTCTGAAGCTCACGGCATGTTCTGCTTCGTTCACTTCTATCGCCCTTCAATTCCACTACCTGTCTCCGTTTCCAAGCGCATCACCTGCGTTAGCAGATGTCGGTCGAAGGGGCGGTCAAAGGTGACAGTCAACGGGTCTGGCGTTCCGACGCATGGGGCGTTCGAGGTCCAAAGGCGTGTATTTGGACGGGTGCGCAGCGCAGCAGAGACTTGGAACGTCTTGCTGAAGGTCGGCAGTAGGGCATCCGGCGCAACGATGACAGGAAGTTGTCATGGGCCACACCAGCAACGAATAACTCATCCTCGTAGAATTCTACATCCATGATGGCCAGCGTGCGCAGCGGGATTTCGCCTTTGGCGATGTCCCGTGGCAGTGGTCCAGAGCCGCCGGCACCACGCGGCCGGAGTGTCGTGTCACCTCCCGGGAACGCCATCAACGCCTGTTTTTGGAATTCAAAGGAAGCAAGGTCGACAAGGCTTACCTGTTGATTATGCGTCACCTTGATGACCGCGGGCTGCGAAGCAGAACTGCCGATACGTGTCACCGAGATATACAGGTCTTGGGTGATCGGGTGGAACGCCATGCCGTTGAGTTCGATGGCATGTATGCCAACCCCAAGCAGTTCAGCAATCTTTGCATCGATACTGGCAATCGAGCTGGGCATGATCTGCTCTGGACAAACGCTTGAAGAGTCTGAACCCTTTGAGCTTGCCACCTCGACCTGTAGCTTTCGCTTGGCTGCTCCCGACTTCATTTCGCCATTGCTTCCACATCTCCTGAAAATGATCGCAGAAAAGGCCCCTTGCGTCAGCGTGGAGATCGCAGCTTACTCGCCCGCCGCCGCTTTGGATATGCAACAAGGACGCTACGACGCGCTGATCGCACCAACTTTCAAGAGGACTGATGACCTGCGCAGCGTCGAGCTGGGATCATGGTCTTGGGCGATGTTTGGCCGGAAACCCCCCCGGATTCGCCGACTGGTCGCTGGAAAGTTGGGCTCGGTTTCCGCATCTTCAGGTTAATGCATCCTCTCCGTCAGGTCGTAACCCAATCGATCTTGCCGCCGCAAAGCTGGACGCCATGCGAAGCATTGGGGCCGTCGTCCCACAATTTTCGATGGCTGCGCCTATTCTGGCGGCGACAAACATGCTCTTAACGGTATCGACCGTTGCAATGCGAGAAATGGCGGAGTTCTATGGTCTTGAACATCTCGACCTGCCTGCCGAAGTACCAAAACTTCAGCTGTCTGTCTTTCACAACGCAAAAAACGGTGATGCACCAGAAATCCGATAGATCCGCACCCATGTCGCCGATGCTGTCCGTACCCTGAACGATTGAGGTTGGTGTCCCATGTTGCGTAGCTGCATTTGTTGTCGCAGCCCTGGCTAGCGAAGGTCAGTTTCGCAGCAACGCAGGCTTTCTTGATGCGTTGACGACAAACGTTTGTGTGACTTCACCCGCATTGGGTAATTGCGCGTAAGGACCAGCTGCGAAAGCGCCGAAGAATTTCCGAAGCATGTAAAAGAAGACAGCTTCAAGCTGTCGGGATGCCGCCGAAAGAGGGCAGTTCAAATACTGTGCCTAGAACAGGCTGAGCATATATGCTACGGGTGCCGCAATAAAAGAAAGCCTTAAAAAGCCGAGAGTTCATAGTAATGAAATGCATTTTGAGAAGTCCAATTTATCTTTGTCTGGTGCTATTGTCGGGGTGTGGATACGCCTTCGATCGTGAAACTTTCACCTTCGTTCAGGCGCCTGCAACTTCTTTGGGGTTCAATACCCAGAGTTGGCAATGGCCAAGTATGACAGGTCCGTCCCCGGTCGAGGTGAACGAAGCGAGGTCCCGAGACAATGAGCGGTCGTCTTCCCAATCTGATGAAGGCGCTGGAGGTATAGCGGCGACCGGCAATGATGGTTCTGCATCGCAGCCTTCTGGTGACACGGACACGGGGAATACCAATAACACCGGCACGGTACCTTCGCAGCCGCCAAGTGGCAGTGGCGATGATAGCGACGCATCCGACGGTAGCACGGGCAATTCAGGCTCTGACGATGATACCTCTAGCGGTGGTACGGGCCCTTCGCTTCCTGACGATGATGATGAACCGACAATGCCCTCAATTCCTGGCGACAATGGCGGCATTGATCTTGGTGGCGCAACCGATCCGGTAGGCGTTGATCCACCTGGTGGTGGATTTGGTGTGTTATTCTGATAGATGATACGCGCCGCTCTTATCGGTTTTACAATATCGGCGGCTGCGCCAGTTTTTGCGCAGCCCGAAGCGCCAAATTTCCGGTACGCCATTGTCGTGGGCAATGCAGAATATGAACATATGCCTGCGCTTCCAAACCCGGACGCGGATGCGGATCTTGTCGCATCTTTTCTGGAGGACGCCGGATATATCGTCATTCAGGAAAACAATCTGACCAGAGAAGGTTTTGAACAGTTTTTCCGCGGCGTGATCCAAGGCCTACCAGAAGATTCTGAAGTTCTATTTTATTATTCGGGTCACGGGTTCCAGATCGGCGCGAGCAATTACCTCATTCCGGTCGATGCTCAGATCTCAACGAAATATGATGTGCCCTTTCAGACGATGTCGCTGGACACTTGGATTGCCGCGATTGCAGCGAAAGCGGATTTGAAGCTTTTCATACTCGACAGCTGCCGGGACAATCCATTTATTGGAACTAGTGTCGTTGACGGACCGTTTTCAACGCAAGAAATCGTCGAAACGGGTTTTTCTGATCAAGTTGCGCCCACTAACTCAATTGTCTCGTTTTCAACGTCGCCCGGTGCTGTGGCGCTTGATGGCATTGGTGAAAACAGCCCCTATACCGGCGCATTTATTACTGAGGCGCGCAGTAATCCCACGACTGCAATAGAAGCCATCTTTTCAACAGTACGTCAGACAGTTTCGGAAAGGACGGATGGAAAGCAGATACCTTGGTCAAATTCCACCCTTGACGATGATATCTTCTTTTTCGTCGAGGATGCTTCACCAATCCTGGTCGATAGTGAGCGACCAGCTCTGAGTGAGGGAACGACTCTTGATCTTCCTGATACGATCAAGGTGAGTGAGGCCTGGGATCGCAATGTGCGCATCGGCAATAGTCTCACTGATCTTGACATCGATACCGCGCGCGAAACTGTGACACTTCAAAAGTTACCGGAAAATGGGCTGCTGACCTACACGGATGCCACGCGTGGCCTTCAACTGATTGGCGCGGAAATTGAGGTTGCACTGCGTGAAGGCGATACTGTGCCTGCCGACGTTTTGGATCGATTGAGCTACTCCCCTAGACTGTCAGAGCTGGACGATATCGACCAAGACAACGCCACGCGCACCGACAACCTTATCTTTGTCATTGGTGATAGCGAAGTTGATGTACAGATCGATCTGACCGTCAACCAGTGCGACATCGAAGCTGGCGCACAGCTTGACCAGCAAGGCGTCGGGATCGAAGTGACGGCTGAGGACATGCGCGTCGATTTGGCATTTGAGGCCTGCCAGAAAGCTGTCACAGACTTTCCAGAGGTCGAGCGGTTTCATTATCAGTTCGCCCGCACGCTTCTTGCGCAGTTGCGGTACGATGAAGCCAAGGAACACCTAGAACGGGCAAGAGATCTGGGGCATATCCGGGCCTATACCGGGCTTGCGGGTTTAGAGACGATCCAGTCAGCGCTTGAAGGTGGTTTTCAGGCGGGCAAGGCGCCTGAGGCAGCGCTGGCAAATTATGAAACAGCGGCCGCCAATGGCGATGCCTTGGGTGCCTATGGGCTGGGTCGGCAGCTTTTGCGTTTTGGAGAGGGTGACGCCGCAAAAGATCGTGGTTACGAACTGCTCTTGCGGGCTTTTGATGCGGGATATGTACAGGCCCTTAATGAATTGGGTGCCTATCATTTCAATGAAAATGGTGATGGCTACGAACCTGAACGTGGATTGCGCTACTTCCAAGAGGCAGCGGGCCGGGGAAGTGCATTTGGATTCAATAATCTGGGGCTGATCTATGCCAACGGCCTTGGCACTATTCCACGCGATCTTTCTCTTGCGATCGAGAACCTCAAAGCAGCATCGGACAAGAACCATCCGACCGCGCCGACAAGCCTTGGCCGCATCTATGACGGTGCGGAAGACTTTTCGGCGGACTATCAAGTCGCGATGGAATGGTATGATCTTGGGCTTTCGCGTGGGGATCCGTGGGGCGGTGCGAATGGCGCCTGGATCATACTCAATCAGTCACCAGACGGATACACTGAGGTTGACGCGGCAGTGCGTGCGGCAAAGGCTGCAGCCTTGCAAAATCCGAATGCTGCCGAGCAAGGCAACAATTTGTTGCAGCCGCTATCCGATCTTGTCCTGAACACGGCAGCGCAAACACTTTTGACCGAGATGGGACATCTCCAGTCTGCAATTGACGGGCAATTTGGCCCCGTCTCGCGGGCAGCCTATCAGCGGGCGCTTGAAGGGTATGAGGGCATTGCGGTAGAGCAAGCACCGCAAGCCCGTCTGATTTCAATTGCGCGAGCTTACTACAAAGATCCAAAATTCAGGGTCGATACTTTCTGAATTCCATCTTCGAAAGCCATACCGCTGCTGTTCTAGATGGCCTCTTAACTGAGTGCCTGGAATTCAACCCTGCGGTTTTCGTCAGCGCGTGGATCGGCCGAGTTGATCGGAAACCGCTCGCCCATACCAAGGGTGGTCAGTCGGGTTGCTGCGATGCCGCAACTGCCAGCCAGATAACGCGCCACTTCTTCCGCACGCAGGCGGGAAAGCTGTTCGTTGTAGTCATCTGATCCGGCGGTATCCGTATGACCCACGATCTGGAAGACCTCGATATCGCTGTCACGCATGACCGTACACATCCGATCAAGCGTCGGTTTCTGATCATCGGCTATCGTGGCAGAGTCAAAACCGAATTTAACAAACAGATTGACCTGCAAATCAGGATCAAGCCGGCCAAATAGGACGTCATTGGCCGGTGGTGCGAGCGGTGCAAGTGGCGCTACCTGCGCCACATCTGTATCGGTCGTCGTTTCCAAAGGGGACACTTCAGTGCCGACATCGGGGTTTTCAAGCTCCGCAACGCTGGGCTGCTCTGCATCTTCGACAGTGACAAGCGTTAGCCCGCGGGTCCTTAATCCACCATCTTCACGCAGTTGGGTGAATGCATTGCGTTGGGCTTCAAAAAGCGAAATGATTTCGCTTTCATTGATCTCCTGTGCCTGAGCGGTGCTGGCGCTCAGCAGTAATGCGGCGACGAAATTCAGTTTTTTCATAACAATCCCTGGTGGAAAAAGGATTAGGATAGCCCGTAGTATTACGGTAAACAGGGCCCATTGCAACGTCCGGTCGGCAGAGAATGTCCTATTTCAACCAACCTCGCCGCAGCACCCCTTACCAGATTTTGGCGATAGCGCGATGACATCATCGGCGCTTCGATTTTCTGGTGCAGGTTACACCCACGTTGGACAGGTGCGCGAGCGCAATGAAGATGCAATATTGCTTGATCCAACGGGTCAGCTTTGGGTTGTTGCCGATGGGATGGGAGGGCACGGTCACGGCGATATGGCGGCCGATATGGTTGTCGATGGCCTTGCTGGAATGGAAGACGGAGCAGAGCCAGACGTCATGCTGGCCGAGCAGATCGCGCGGATTAACACAGACATTCATGCGATGATGATCCGCCGTGGCGTGACAATTGGGGCCACGCTGGTGGTGGCGTTCCTGCAGGACGATCTGTCTTATCTGGCTTGGGTTGGTGACAGCCGCATCTACCTGTGGCGAGGTCAAAATCTGCGTCAGTTGTCACATGACCATTCACGGGTGCAGGAATTGGTCGATGACGGTCTGATCACACCGCAAGACGCCAAGACGCATGCCGAACGCAACGTGATCACCCGTGCGATGGGGGTGGAGCCCACCGTTGTTGCAGATTTCGCCACGTTGCCGTTGCGTGCCAATGACCGGATATTGTTGTGCAGTGATGGGTTAACCACATGCGTGCCGGACCACATGATTGCACAGACGCTGAAATCTCATGCTGATCCCAAGACAGCAGCCGCGGCGCTTGTCCGTGCGGCACTTGATGCTGGGGCGCCAGACAACGTTTCGGTGATCGTCATCGCCGCAACAGAGCATTAGTACGATGCGCAACGCAGGGTTTGCCGGTCCTCTGATCATCGCCATTGGTTTGGTACTTGGTGGAGTCTTGTTTGCGGTAGTCACCGCGCTTTTGCGGGTCGAGGATGGTGGGGCGCTTGTCCGACTGAACCGGGCCGAGGTTGAATTGCGCGCAGCGCGTGCCGGACAGGCAGCGGCTGAAGCGGCTCTGCAGCAAGCGCAGGACGACATTGCTGGCTTGCGGGCAGCGCTTGAGGCCTCTCCGATTGTTGCTGAGCCGCCTGCCGTACAACCGGGCTCTCTTGGCAACGTTGCCGACCATGTTGACACTGTCGAAATCACCGAAGAGATGGAATTGGCCCGCGACCGTTATAAAGTTGGAGTCACGCAGCCAGGCAATCGTGTGATTCTAGAATTGTTGGGAAAACCACGTGCGCAATATGATGATACATGCCAAAGTGTCACCAACCCTAACCTGCGCGCTCTGCTGGAAACGCGCCAGATCGGTCCGATCCGTGTAACCATGATCAAACCAGCTTTGGATTCGCTGGAACGCATCATGGGACGCTTGCAAGAGAACGACCCGGATATTTACGCAGCCGTTGGAACGGCAGGATCGCTTTGCGTCAGGCTGATCCGGGGGTCAAGTTCTTCGGTTTCTAATCATAGCTGGGGCACGGCAGTCGACATTACATTGGCCAACGATCTGGATGATTTTGCTGATGGCAACACGCAGTTTGGCCTGTTGCTGATCGCGGAGCTTTTCAATGACGAGGGATGGTATTGGGGTGCCACCTATTCGCGCGAGGATTCAATGCACTTCGAAGTCGGTGTGGAAACGCTGCGGCGTTGGGCCGAAGCCGGGCAGATCTAGTGGCACAGGAAAAAGCCTCGACAGTTTTTCATCAACAAGCCACTCCTTTTAAGGATTTTGTGGCGCATTTGGCCCCCGGGGATGTCTCTGATCTGCAGCGTTTAGCAGAAGAGCTGGCCCTGCGGTTAGAGCATTTTACGAGAGGGTGCGAAGCTGAGGGTATCCCGCCTGTTCAAATTCGTCCTGCCCGCCTGGTACTGGCTGCTTTGGCAGATCAGATGGTGCGCCAGCACCGACGTATCGATCTTGTTGCCTGGTCGGGTCTTGCCCGGCAAAAGCTTTTTGACGGGCGCAGCATCACGAAAAACGACATCGCGCAGTTTTCAGAGATTGCGCAGAAGCAAGGGCCAGATTTCGCGCAACTCGCGACGTTTCTGGACGATTGCCAGCGGCACCTTACGGATGTTCAGGCGATACGCATGCGGCCAAGATCCGCATTCCGCGTCGGTACATTGGTGGCGATGCTTATCCTGACTATCGGCGGTCTGGTCTCTTATGTTACTTATCTCGAGGGACGCTTTCATCGACAGGCACTTGCTGCCTATGTTGATCTGGAAACTGACCTTTTGACCCAAATGAGCGGGCAAAGCGATCAAGTCGTAAACGTGCTGAACGCCTTATCGACAGATCTGGTCCACGTACGCGATGCTGTGACACAAGCGCCTTTGCGCGGGGTTATCACGCTGCCTTTCGCTGATGCGGTTGGGAGAGCGGAGGAACGATATCAGCGCGCTGTGAGCCAACAGGCAGCGCCGCTGCTCAGCGATGCGATTGCGCTATCGCTTGCGACCGAAGGGCAGGGGCTGGCGCTTTATGATACCATCCGGGCGCATGGCATTCTGACGGGCCTCACCCAGTGGGAGCCGGGCTTTCTGGCAGGCTGGATTGCTGCGCGCGAAGATGCGTTGGGATTGCGCGGTTTTGCTGCGCATGTTGCGTTTATCCCAGGTCCTCTGACTGATCAGCCACCGGTTGATCCTATGATCATGGATCAAGCCCGCAACTTTGCAACTGAAACGACAGAAGCCGATCGTGCATGGCTGGAAATGCTGCGCGCACCCGACATTGCAGACCTTCCCGTTTGGGATGCCACTGATGCAGTGCCTCGTCTTGAACAAGTGGCTTATCGCAAGTCAGGCGGGCCGCTGCATGTACCGGGCCTTTATACCACCGTAGGATGGGCTGCAGCCCGCGATGTGGCTGCTGGTGTGGCGGTTCAAAAGACCCGCGATTTGGCCTTACCGCTTTTCGGGCGAGATTTGCCGCGCCGCAATGACGCGCCTGATCTGGTTTTGGCGCGCCTGCAGACGGAAACAATCCGTAACTGGCAGGAGTGGCTTGCCGATCTGCGTGTCGTCCCATTCGAGGAGCCTGAAACGGCTATCATTGTTTCGGGCATCTTGTCGCAGTCCCAATCCCCACTGCCCGCGCTTTTTAAAGAGGTCTGGCAGGAAGTTGGTGGGTTGGATCACACCCGCCCGCGGCCGTTGTTGCAAGAGGTTGCCCGCACATTTGGCCCGGCGATCCAATACATCGAACACGGGCGGATGGACGAAATTGAGCGGTTGTTTGCCAGCATCAACGTCGCGCTGAGTACGCGCGATCTGGATCAAGCTCGTGGAGATCGCGCCATTATGAGCGTGGCGACCCGTGCGCAATCGATCCAGTCGCTGCGCGCAGCGCCACGGGTTATTGTGCTTTTGGTCGAGGATACGCTGGCCCAGATCAGTGGCGCGAATGCCGCAGATACCCCACTTGCACGCGCTTGGGTGCGGGTGCATGCCCAGTGCGAACATTCGCTATCAGGGCGGTTTCCGTTTGGCGAAGGCCCGCCTGTGACACCGCAAGCGGTTGAACAGATGCTTGGTCCGACTGGCGCGATCCCGCTATTCTTTCGCCAGTTCGCTGCGCCGAACCTAGATATGGAGATCAGCCCATGGCGCTGGAAGACTGAAGCACGCTTTGCCGGGCTTTCTGCTGATACCGCGCAGTTTCTGGAAGAGGCGATGACGGTCAGTGCTGGTCTTTTTGATGATGGCGTTCTGGGGAAAGATGTAACTGTATCGACACTGGCGCAGCGTGGTCAGGCGGTCCTGTCGCTTGGCGGTGTGTCGGCCTCAATGCAGGCCAATGCACCACCTGCGCAGTTGAAATGGCCCGGACAAGCCGCCGCGCAGGGCATTGCGCTTCAATTCGACGGCGAAGAACCTAGCGCGACACTGACCCGCACCGGACCATGGGGCCTTTTGCGCCTGCTTGACGACCTGCGCCTGCGCCCACGTGACAATGGCCAGCGGTTTCTTGTCGATATGCGCGACACCAGTGGCAGACTGTTTGTGGAGATGCGTTTTGCTGACCCGATAAACCCGTTATCTATCCGACAGCTAATGCAAACGTTGCGCTGTCCTGCGCAACTGTGATGAGACGACTTACGCCGTGTCATATTTGCGTTATGCTGTGCCTATGTCGGGGCAGGTACTGCATTTCGAACGATGAATTTATGGAAAGCGATCTGACGAATGTCTAAAGGACGTGAATTTACGATCACCACGCCGCTTGGCGATGACACGCTCTTATTCTCGCGCATGCAGGGGTACGATCAGGTTGGTGGATGTTTTGCCTTTGATATCGATATGGTCAGCGAAGATCTTGATCTGGAGGCGGCTGATCTTTTGGGTCAAGGCATCACCTTGCGGATTGGTCACGAGGACGCGGACCCAGTTTTTTTGCATGGTTTGGTGGATCGGCTCAGCATGACCGAAGTCGCTGGCAAGTTGGCCGGTTATCGCGCGCAATTGCGGCCATGGCTTTGGTTTCTGTCGAAATCGACCGATAACCGCATTTTTCAAAATATGTCGATTGTGGAAATCATCGAAGACGTGTTTTCGGCCTATCCAATCGCCAATTTCGAGAACCGCTTGCAAGGCACCTACGATCCAATCCCCTACTGCGTACAATACGGTGAGTCTGATCTGGACTTCCTCATGCGCTGGATGGAGCATGAGGGGATTTTTACCTTTTTTGAATTCGATGATGGCGCGCACACGTTGATCCTTGTGGATACGCTCAGTGCGTTGAAACCGGCCCCGGGTCAGGAACAAATTGCCTTTTCACCCGATTTGCCGCCCACTTTTGAGAACCGTAACTTCATCACCCAATGGACCTGGGACGCGCAGGTAACCACCGGTGAATTCACGCATACCGATTACGACTTTACCAAACCGGCGGCTGATTTGATGGGCAAGTCGGTTAACTCCGGCGAACATGATCTGGGTGATCTTGAAAACTATCACTACCCCGGCACTTACACAGAGCTGGATCGGGGCGATGCGCTGGCTGTGGTCCGGATGCAGGGGCTGAAATCACCTTTCGCACGTGGATCTGCCAAGGCGACAGTGCGCGGCATTCACAGCGGTCATTTGTTTGAAATGACTGATTTCTGGCGCGAAGCGGAAAATGCTGAATATGCGATCCTGCGCACAGAGTATGATATCTGGGACGGCCAATATGCCGCCAATAAACGCGATGTCGAAGAAGGCTTTGAAATCACGCTTGCGCTGACCCCCACAACGGAAGAGTACCGCCCGCCCCGGATCACCCCAAAACCGGTGATGCGTGGTCCGCAAACAGCCGTGGTTGTCGGGCCGGCTGGCGAAGAGATTTTCACAGATGAATATGCGCGCGTGAAAGTGCAATTTCACTGGGACAGGCTGGGAAAAAGCGACGAAAACTCATCCTGCTTTGTCCGCGTCAGTTCGGTCTGGGCGGGTTCAGGCTATGGTTTCATCCAGATCCCACGTATCGGGCAAGAGGTGATCGTTGATTTCCTTGAAGGTGATCCGGATCAGCCGATTATCACCGGCCGTGTTTACAACGCCGCACAGATGCCACCCTATGGTCTGCCGGGCAGTGCTACGCAATCAGGGTGGAAATCCGACAGTTCGCTTGGCGGGGGTGGGTTCAATGAATTGCGGTTCGAAGATAAGGCGGGCGCGGAAGAGGTCTATTTCCAGGCGCAAAAAGACCATAATGAGCTGATCAAGAATGATGAAACCCGCCTGATCCAGCACGATTTTTCCGAACGGGTCGATAATAACGCGACACAATCCATCGGTGTCGACCGCATGGAGGACGTGGGCAATAATAAAACAACCGATATCGGTGTTGACCGGACAGTCAATATTGGCAGCAATGATACCGAAACCGTTGGCGCAAACCGTGCGCTCACGGTTGGTGCCGACGAAACGATTGATGTCGGCGCAAATAGCAGCGAAAGCATAGGCGCCAATCACAGCCAGACTGTTGGTGCCAATCAGACCATCACTGTGACTGTTGCACGCTCGGATAATGTTGGCGGCGGGGAAAGTCGTGTGGTTGGCGCGGCCCAGTCACAGGCGGTGGGCGCCGCACGGACTGTTACAGTGGGTGCGTCCCAAAGCCATACAATTGGGTCGGATAATTCCTGGACTATCTCGGGCAACGAAAGCCAGACGATCGGGGGTAACCGCACCGAGGATGTCGGCGGTAATGAGACGGTGACCCTGAAGGGCAATCAGAGCTGGACGGGTCAGGGCGGTCGTCTGATCAAGGTAGCCAAAGGGCAGACGCATGACGTGACCGAAGACGTCTGGGTCAAGTCTGGCAAGGGCATGTTGTTAGAGGCCGCAGACAGCATTGTTTTGAAATGCGGATCATCGGTGATGACCTTGAAAAAGGATGGGACAATCACGGTTGAGGGCAAAGACATCAGTTTTGATGCTTCGGGCAGTTTCAACATAAAAGCCAATGGTGAAATCACCATGAAAGGCAGCAAGATCAATCAGAATTAAGCGCCGCCAGACCAATAGCGACAGGATCGGGGGCCTTGTCTTTCTGCCAGATAATGTCGCCTTTATCGTGCCTGTCACCCGGTTCAGAAGCCAAGTTCGGTAAGCGTGGCAGCAGTGTATCTGCTTGGAGTTTACCCGTGATTGCAGCATACAGCTCATCTGCTGCGAGGTCACACCAGTGCATCACGGTGTCCAAGCTCTGCCCGCCGTCACGAGTCAGCGCAACAATGGGAAAGACGCGCCCGTGCTTGTCGCGGCTTTGCTGGATGACGAGGAGTATCGGTTGCTTTGCCAGCGTCACCCTTCCACGCACTCCATCTACAGGCAAAGTCCGCTGTCCAATATGACGCGTGACCCATTGATCCAGAGACTTGCGCGTCGCAGTTGAAAGACCGCGGCTGATGAAATCACCGTGGGCGGGCAGTTTGCCAAACAGGCAAGGGCCCATGCCTAGAACCCTTCGGTGCAGCGAAAGCCAGAAAACAGACCCAGATCAAGTGGGTTTACTACGCTATTGGCCTGCACCTGAAAGTTCGCACTGTAACCGCCATGAGCAAGGCGCAAGTCAAAGACATCTGTGGATATCCCCGGTGTCAGCTGCCCCTCACCGATCAGACGTAAGATCGCCCACGCACCGGTGACGGGTCGGATCGCCTCTGGCCCGCCCTCCAGCGGCGAGAATGACAGGGAGATCATGTTAGTGCGATTTGGTCCGGGCCAAGTCATCTGCTGTGCGGCGGTATTGGCATGGAAATAGCTAAGCGTTTGCCCATCAACATTCAGTGTCACTCGCGCTGCGTTGGGACTAAGGTCCTCTGGCGTCAAAAGAAAGCTTATCTCTGGCACCTCGCCGCCTGGGAAAAGTGCGTCGCGGATAGCGCGCGCGTCCTCAAACGGGGCCAAGGCATCGGGTGGCAATCCGAAATCCGCCCGCCATGACCATGGCGGGATGCTGGTGTCCACATATTGCGCAAGGCTGTTTTCGATGTAGGTATCTATCAATCCGCCAGCGCCAAACAGCCGCGAAAAATCCAGTATATTCACGTCAATCCGGCTGGATTGGTCGAACGGATAGCGGCCTTGAATGGCTGACCTGCAAAATGGCAGGATATCCGCCCGCCATTGGGCATTCAGTTGTGCGACAATTGCGTCCCGGGTCACGGCGGTTGTGTCACCAGCAATGCCGTTGATCCAATCATCTACGGGATCCGGTAAGATGGCCGCCTCATTTGCAATTGCGCCAGTCAGCACTGCAAGCCCACCCGATGACAAAAGTGCCGCTTGCGGATTGGGGCTGGCTGACACGATCTGCAATTCGTTCGACAATGCGACCAGTGCTGCGGTTGTATCTGTCAGTAGCGGAGGCTGGCCATCGACCTCTGCAATCGTGGCGCGCAATGGTCTGAAATGGTCTGCCACGCGCGCACCGCGCAGCGCTTGCGCCGCGTTTTCGCCACCAAGCTGGCCTGTCAGCCCTGATTGCTCGCCCAGCCGTGTCAGGCCCTGCAACCGCCGTTGCGCAGCAGCCAACATGGTTTCGGTGGCTGCATCCGTCGCGGCGTCACTCTGACTGGGACGGGTTAGATCGGTTTCTGCCACAACCGCCGTAAGCAACCGCTGAAGCGATGAATCGGCGGACGACAGATCGCGCAGATTACGGGTTGCCGTTTGTAGGTCGGTGATCGGTGCGATGCGCAGGTCCCGAAGCAGGCTGTCCCATTGCGCGACGAATTCGTCGTAATAAAGCTTGGCAATATCGGCTTCGATACTGTCGGCGGATGCATCGGCGCTTTCGGCGCAGCCGCCTGCAAAGACTGTCCGGTCTACGGCAGCCTGGACCGCAACGGCACCTATCCGGGGGGCCACGGTGTCATGAAATCCCGTATAGGTGAAGGCACCGGGCAAGCCCACGCGCAGGGTCTTGTCAGACAGCCGTGTAAAGGTTTGGGCACCGTTTGGTCCCATATGCGTGATCGGTATCCATTCGGGTAGACCTGCAACGGCTGGATCGCTGAGCAACGCACGGTACGCCCGCAGGCTGATGGGGATCGAACAGACGCTTTGCAGCGCTTCGGTGACCAAGGCCGGATCGGGGGCCGGCCACTCGGTTGATTGGGCGATGACGTCGAGGGCGGCTAGCTGATGCGCACGGGCTTCGGGGTCTGGGAATGGATCAAGCGGGGCATAAAGTGGCAGCTGGTTCTGCCACCAGCCAGCAACATAATCCTGATCAAAGGGCGCCAGTCCGGTCATCATCTGATAGGTTTTCAGCGCCCCAAGCAGATACTCGGGATCGCGGATACGCCGCCACATCGTCGCTTCCAGCAGAGCCAACATACGAGGCCGCAGAATGTGATCCAGACCACGGGTATACGCGATGTTTTGGGCATGGCTTCTTTCGGCGTTCGCGGTCGGTCCGATGCTTGCCAAAAATCCGGTCGGAGAACCAATACCAGCCCGTGCTAACTCCCCCATCGCATCAAGTGCTAAAGGTATATCCAGTGGATCAGTTGGCGCCTGCCGGGACGCGATGTTTGACAACCGCGCGCTTAGCCCTGTCAGTGTATCGCCATAAGCCGCAATTGCGCGGTTTTGCTGCATGTATGACGCCAAAAAAATGCCCGTAGCTGCAAGTGTTGCGATACAGGCGGCCGCTAGCGTTCCGCGCCAGACCCAGCGTCGCCTGTCTTCAGATTTGGGGTCGAAGGTACCAAGGCCCGCCTCTGGAAAGATCAGATCCGTCAGCAGATTGCGCAGAAAGAATGAACGCTTTTCGCCCAGATGCCGTGCGCTGATGGTAGGTTGTGGCAAGCCAAAATTCGCAGCTATCCCGCCCACAAGCACATCAACGGGTGAGCCCTCTTGCGTTGCAGACGTAAAATAAAAGCCGCGCAATTGCCCGGGATCATCAAAACGACTTTCACCAAAGACTGTTTCGATCAACTGTTTCAGCGGGCGTGTCAGTGCATCAAGCTGTGCCGGAAAACGGAATGCTGCGGCGCGGTCGGCGACCGGAACATCATCGGCCACACGGTTCGTTGTGCGGTGCTCAAGCTCTGCAAGCAGCGCCTTCATTTCTTGTTCGACGGTATCACCATGAACGCGTGCGCCCACGGGTAGCGTCGCCCCCCAGACCTGTTCGCGTTCGCGGGTGGACAGGTCGTTAAAGAACGCCTCGAACCCTACGATCAGATCGGCCTTGGTGATCAGAAGGTAGACGGGCAGGTCGATCCCCAGCTCATCGCGTAACTCGCCCAGCCGTTTGCGGATCTGGCGGCCATGTTCACGCAGTTCCGCCTCGCTTTCGGTCAGTTCCTGGACCGACAGCGTTAGGATCACACCGTTCAATGCCCGCCGTCCACGGTGTTTTTTCAGCACCCGTAGAAACCCGAACCATTCAGTGGAATCCACATCCGGGTCGCTTTTCTGTTCGACATAGCGCCCTGCCGTGTCGATCAGCACGACATCTTCTGTAAAGAACCAGTCGCAGTTGCGGGTGCCGCCGATACCCTTCAAATCATCGCTCAGATCAATAGGGAAATGCAGGCCTGATTGCTTGAGCGCCGTGGTCTTGCCGGTGCCGGGCGGGCCGATGATCACATACCATGGCATGTCGCGTACAAATTTGCGCCCGCCCAGTTTCGAGCGTTTCACCTGCGAAAGCACATTCTGGAATTTTTCCTGCACCTCGGCCACATTTTCTTCGCCGGGGGCTGCGGGCGCAGACTCTTCAGGGCCTGCGAGTTCTGTCACAAACATCCGGTTGGCCCGCGCCATCCGCAACTGCCGCAAAAGCATCGAGGCGAGCCATGCGATCACGATCAGCCCGATCAGGATAATCCGCGCAATGGGTGAGGCGAGAGGGACCGCCGTGCCGAATTGAAGCAGCGCGCCGTAGAACCAGATGACAAGACAAAGCAGCGTGATCCCGATCAACGTCCAGAGCAGTCTGGAGAACAAGAAACCAAAGATCGTTTTGACAAAGCCCATGGTTCAAACCTTTTTGGCAATGATGATTTCAACCCGGCGATTGCGGGCACGCCCTTCAGGGGTGGTGTTGTCACCGATGGGTTCTGTCGCAGCCCTGCCCGTCACTGTGATTAGGTCTGAGGACACACCCGCAGCGATCAGAAGATCAGCAATGGTTTGTGCCCGCGCTTCGCTCAACCTTTGATTGGTAGCGAAAGGATTGCTGCGCTGGACTGGAATGCTGTCGGTATGGCCGACGACAGATACCCCACCGATAAAGTCGCCGTTTTCAACGATCACCTGTGCTATAGCAGCGATCAGATCGCGGTACTCGTCGTTTATTTCAGCCTGTGCGGACCTGAACACCTCTGGATCGGTGGCTTGCACCGCAATCACCACAAGTGATACATCCTCGCGCCCGGTGAGGGCTGGCAGGTCCTCGGGCGGGGCTGCATCGGCAAAAAGCGGCAGCATTTCAAGTGAGACCGTTTCCAGTTCGATTTCTGGCGGGGGTTCGGTATCGCGCACGGGGCGAAAAACCTCGGCCCGTTCTGGTGGGGGTAACACGCTGGCCAATGCATAAAGACGTTCTGATTGGCTGGTCAGCCGCATGGACAGCCCGACATAGATCGCCAGCATCACGACACCGGCAATAATCGCGATGGCCCAATAGGGCACGGCGAATGCCTGTTTTTCCTGTGGGGCGTCGACACCTTTCCAATGGGGTGACAGCGGTGTGTCATCGGCTTCGGCATCGCGCACATATCGCGCGATTTGAGCGCGCAAACTGTTTAATTCGCTGGCACCACTGCTGCCGGTGACCCGATGCATGCCCCGGAACCCAAATGACAGGCACAAGAATACAAGTTCAAGCATGTCGCGGTCCCGATCAGGAAACCGCAGCAATTCGTCTGTCCGGGCAAAGAATCGTTCTCCTGCATCAACATCCCCATAAAGGGCGGCAACCAGTGGTTGGCGCGGCCATGCAGACTGGCCACCCCAAGGCGTATTCAGCGCGATATCATCCAAGAGCGCTGCGACGAACCAGGCCCCTTGGTCGGCTCGCGACAGCGGCACGCCTGACGATACCGCCTGATCGCGCGCATAGGTCAGATTGTCCAAGAGACGCGCGCGCAGCGTTTCGGGATCCTCCACCATGGAGGCTGATTCCAGTTCAGGTGCCAATCCCAGAAGCAGCGAAAAGGCAGAAATCAGGCGATTATCGCTCGCCCGTGTCTGGCGCATGCGCGCCGAACTATCTGCAAAGGCGGCCGTTGACGCGGTGGGTTGGTGTGTTGCTGCTGGCGCGCGCGCACCTGCCTTGGCAGGCCTGATCCGCGTGCGTCCGGGGTCTGTTTCCAGACCAAAAGGGTCATCCTTTGTCATCTTTTCACAGCATAACAATCAATCAGCGGCGGCTTATCCAGTTTGCCTGTCACCCCGATCACAAAGCCCGGCGCATCGGCCAGTTTCGCCCAATGATCCGATGTGCGGTCCAGTTCCAGGCATAGCCTATCCCCATCATAGGGGATTTCGCGCGGTTGCGAATGCAAAGGTTTCAGCGGTATGCCGGTCAGCTTTGATTTCCAAAGCGCATCAAATTCGTCCGCCGCCCCGATTGTCGCCTGCTCGACAAAGATCTTGCGCAACATTGCCTCTGACATCTCACCTCCCACGCGCAGGACGATCCGGCTTTTGTTAATGATATCGGCGTTGTCGATCCGCACGGTCCAGACGTTTTCGGCATGGTTGGCCACTTGGAGCGTCTGGCTTTTCACCTCTACATGGCGCAACGACAGGATCAACGACCGTAGGGTGTCCGCGATTGCAGCGAAACCAGCCTGTGGATCATCATGGGCATAGGTCGGCAATTCCGACATCCGCCGCGATGAACTGCCGAATGTTGCCATGCGCCCGGCCAGCCCTGCCAATTCGAAGAATAGCTCGGAAGGATGAAACACGTCCTGGGCCATCATATGGGCAATGCGCGGATGTGCGGTGTTGGCCAGTTCGAGGATCAGCAGGTTTTCAACCGACGCGCCCGCACCGCGCATCACGATATCCCCGTGCGCCTGTCTGATCCGGTCAAGCCCGGTCAGCACCTCTTGCAGAAATGTCGCGTACCAGGGGCTGGCCGCTGTCACCAGCGCAGGCGGCAGAAATGCCGCGTCAAGCGCAACTGATCCGTCGGCATGCAAGCCGTTGATCCGCGCGATAGGCAGGCAACTATATCCATCTGTTGCCGCCTTTGGCAGAAACAGGCGCGGGGCAAGGCGTGCAACCTCAATCTCTGTCGGGTCCGCCCCGCCTTTGATCGTATCGCGCACCGTCGCGATTTGCCCAAGATAGCGCGCACCAGCCGCACCGGTGCTTTCTGGATCAATTGTTGCAGTCCCGCTTTGAATGGCCGGTATGCCCAGCATCACTAGCCCGGCATGTGTGCTCGCCGTAACTGCTGCGGATTTGAGGCCGGTCGTCATTTCGGGCAACAAAAAAGGTGTGCCATCGGGAAAGATACCTTGTGCGGCATCAATGCCGACTTGTCCGGCCTCAAGTGCTGCCTTGTCCAGTGTCAGATGGCGGAAACCAAAATTCTGGTGCTGCGCGGCCAGCATGGCGCCTCGGATCTGCGCATCTGTATGCCGATCTTGTTGCTGCAAATGCTGGGGGCGCAGGAAAAGCCCCTCAGACCAGACAACGCGGTTTGTGTCGCTCATATACTGCAGGCCTTCAAATCATTACGAGAGTGCCAGTCCGGACGGACTGACAGCGATAGTGACGGCAAGATCACCAGAGGCCGGGATCGCCGTGGTGGTGCGGAATGTTTTGCCACTAACATCGCGGAACCCCGCGATAACGCCGAGGGTCGTCGCGCCAGCCGGGACGGGAATGTCGAGCATGCCGCTGCCGCCCGGTGCCAAGGCCAGCTGATCGGCGCGCAGCAAGGTTGCACCAAGAGCTGTTTCAGGGTCCTGCAGCGCAAGCACGTCCGCCGCATCAAACGCGTCTTGTGCATTGAGCGAAAAGAATGACAGCGTCAGTGGTCGGTCGCTGCCATCCGGGCCGGGATTGGCGCCCGGTGCCATGTTGGCAGAGACATTGATTGTGCCGGGCCCCGCATCGCCGCAAGCGGCGAGACCCGCCGCACCTGCGCCAGAGATAATGAATAGTCGCCGTGTCAGGATCATCGCGGTGTCTCCTCTTTGCCTTCATATGCGTCGCGAAAGTTTTCGCCGACTTCGCCAAGAAACCGCTCTTCTGCCGCGCGTGCGATCTCTTGATAGCGCTCTTCATAAGCGCGCCAAAGCTGCGCATTGCGCCCGCCTGCCAAGAGAGATTCAAGCATGCCGCTATCAGCGAGCGTTTTCTCGATCTCGTTTGGATCGAATTGATCAATCATCCGTCTCAGCGCCGATTGCAATGCCTTCCAAGTCCGTACCTGATGGTCGGCCAGATCGCGATAGGCCCCATTGATGGCTGCTGGCCCGTCAAGGTAGCCGGGGCGGTTATTGTCCAGCATCGTGGTGATCGCATCATCGGCTGTGGCGAGAAATTTGAGCGGGTTCACATCCGCACTTGCGATCAGCGTTTGTGCGACGCGAACCTGTTGTTTTTCCGAGGCACGGGCGCGCAGCAGATGCATCACCCCTTCAATCAGGTAGCGGTACTGGGTTCCGATAGTCTCCATCTGTGCAATCGGATCGGTTGTCGGCATCCGATCAGGACTGATACCCATGCCGCGCAGCAATGCCTGACGCAGTTCGTCATCGGACGCCGCAGGTGGTTGGGGTGGGGAAGCGACCGGCGGCGTCGGCTCTGGGGTTTGTGCCTCAGGCTGTTGCTCTGGTATTGGCGAAATTGGTGCGTCGAAAAAGCGGTTGCCTGATGGGGTTGGCGGATCTTCTTCTTTTGTCGGTAGATCAAGGCCAAATGGGTCATCCATATCCAGCGGCTTTGGTGGTGTGGTATCCTGTGCTGCGGCGGTCTGACTGGCGGTGTTTTCGGCAAAGGGATCAAAAGGTGGTGGTAGGGTGTCCGGGCGCTCTGCCTCGGTTGTGTCAGGTTCAGGCGCAGCTACTGGCGCAAAGGCGAAACTGCTACGAAAACTTTCCGACGGCTCAGCTGCCTTGTCTGTCTTGGCCAGATCGACACGAAACACGAAATCACCCATGCGCAGACGCATGCCATCGGTGAGGGCGACAGCATTGCCTGTGCCGACAGCTTGGTCTGCGCCATCGACAAACGTCCCACCCCGGCTGGTATCGGTTGCCATCAGTTGACCATCGGACAAAGCAATCACACAATGCTTGCGGCTGAGATACATATCCGGATCATCAAGCTGCCAATCCGCTTCGTTGCCACGTCCGATTACGACGGAATTGCCACCGATTGGGTAGCTCATCCGCGTCTGTGGGCCCGGAGAGCTTTCGAGGATCAATTGCGCCTGGCTCATGCGGCAGACCTTGTACCGGTGACATCCCACAGCGTCAGATCACTGGCGTCCTGATCGCGACGGGGCTGTATCCATGTGGTCAGGCCCAGCCTACATTCGCCAAGCCGCGCTGCCGGGACTTCGGCGGCTTCAAGAACCAGCCTGATACGCATTGATATCTCATGTCCTGCGGCAAACAAAATGGCGTGATGCAGTTTGTCGCGTGTGTTTGGATCATCAAGCAGCGCAAGAAACTGTGTACGATTCAAAGGGCCCAACTGCAGCTCTGCACAATTCTGGCGGGAAAAGCTGCGTCCACCGATGACGGTGGTTTCGCCCAGGCCGCAATAACTGTGACCAAGCCGGGATTGTAACGCGGTTGGGATTGTGTCCCATTGGCCCACAAATTCATGCAATGTGACCGGCACACCAACCGCATCGGCCAGATAACTGATCAGTTGATCCGGGCTGGTGATGTGTTGGGCAAGCGTTGTTGCGTGATGCAACTTGGCGTCATCATGGGAACCTGTCTTGTCGCTTTCCATGCCAAGACCCGCTAGCGACCTGAGGATGGCCATGCTGGGTCCACCGCCTTTGTGGCTGACCTGTACTTCGGCCCGTGCATCGGCCCAGGCACGCCAATAAAGCGCAATCAGCCGGTGCTGGAGAATATCCGCGAAGTCCTTGAAGGCGGTATCTGATGTGACACCCTCAGCGTCGCCTGCAAACCAACGGTTTGACAAACGCGCCATGACCCAACGGGTCAGATAAAGCGGCATGGGTCCTTCGGGACCCAGAAGCCCAAGAACATTCACTGTGACTTTTGTGTGCGGATCGGTTTGCATGTCGGCCATATCCGACGTGGCAAAAGACAAACGCACATGCTGGCCCAGACGGGCCGGTTCATCACCCGGTCCGCCTTCGCGACCAAAGCGACGACCGTCGACCTGTTCTATTGCGCGCAACAGCGCAAAGAAATCAGCCCGCCCGGCCTGTTCTGCCAGCGCGTTCAGATCATCGTGCGATTGCCGAGCGTGAGCGGCCATGCCACCTCCTCTTGTGATCCGGAAAGGCGGGTTTTGGTACGCACCACCGCGTTGATCGCGGCCTGCCGGCGCAATAACTGCGCCATCAAGGCGGACAGCAACAACTGACTTTGCCCGCTCATCTGGCTTTCATCGATATCTAGCGTGATCACCGTCCCGTGCCCAAAGCAAATCGGTCCTTTGATCGGCAACCGTTCGAAGAGCGGGCCAGAACTGACCCCGCGCAGCGCTTGCGCGTGGCGCACCAGCGCTGGGTCGCCCCGGTCTGCATAAAGCGCCAGAAGCGCGCGCAGCGGCGCAGCATCTGTCCCTTCTTCTGCCAAAGACACGTGATTGAGCGATAATTGACTGATCCACCGCCAGTTCAGTTCATCGCGGCGCGTGTCATCAGGGCCGGCAGCAGGCAGAACCGCAGGCAGGCTGCTGCGCGGCCTCTTAATCGCTTGGAGCAGCTTGATCGCGCTGACCGGTGCGCCGGAATCCAATGTCAATTGCGGATTATCATCCAGTATCGGCAGATCACGGTTGGTACACAGTGCCCGGATGTCCAAGCGGCGAACGGGGCTACCCACCCGCTTTGACCCGTCATGACTAAGCGCGATGAACGCATTGTCGCCAGCATAGCTGGTGCGCATCTGTCCGCGCCTGACCTCATCCGCACTGGGGCGACGTGGCTGTCGCTCTACGCTGTAAGACAACCGACCGGCATGACCGCCTTCTGCTGCGAATATCGATGGGATCTTGGCGGTTGGGCCGTCATTCTCGGCATCTTCGACCCGGATCAGGCGAAACACCTCGTAATCCAGCGGGCGAGTGCGGTCGGGATGAACAACATGGGCGGCGCGGCCCGGGTCAAGGTCGACGATGTTGCATTCGCGCTCAAACAGATTGACGATCGGTGTGACGAAAAGCTGGAAATCCTGCGGTGCAACATCGGCGATATCCGGCTGTACCTTGTCAAGAAGGATCAGCACCTCGACGCTGTCCTTTGCGGCAGGTACGACCTGCTGCAAGTCATGTAAGCGGACATAGTGGAACCGCTCAGGCATCAAAAAGTATTCGCGGATCAATCCATAGCCCTGAAAGGCGCGGCGCACCTGCGGCAGCAAGGTTTCGCGACTGTGAATGCCAACCATGCTGCAATCGCCAAGCGGCTGGAATGCCATGTCGCCGGTTCGGGCCAAAACCCCCGCACTATGCCCGTGAAGCGCATCAAAAAGCTGTCCGCCACGGGCCCTGTGGCCCAGATAAAGATCCAGCGTGTCAAGCTTGAGCGTATTGAGCGGGATTGGACCTGCCGACTTTAATGTCAGCCGGATACCCGCCGCAGGGCGCGGACCTGATCCGTCGCGCAGACCAGCCGCGCGCAAAGCGCCGATATCCTGAAGGTAATCGACAGCGGCAACCTCAATCGGCCAAAGCGGGACATCCTGTGCGGTTGTATAGGTTGCACGGGTCGTTAGCCCATCACGCAAACCGGAAATCAGTCGTGTTCCACGCGCCACTGTATATCCGTCAACCATCCCTTCCACCTGATCCCCGGGCGTCAGCTGCGCCATCGACATAGCAGGCGCAGGAGCAACCATGTCGGGATACAGCGCATCCAGAAGATTACGGACATGTCGGCTGCTTTCGGCATCTACTTTCAGTCTGGTACGCGCGGCAAGATAGGCCACGCCTTCCAATAGTCGTTCTACATAAGGGTCAGGGCAGGGGGTTGTGTCTAATGACAGGTTGGTTGCAACAGCCGGGTGCAAGGCTGCGAAATCGCTGGCCATGTCGCGAATATGTTCCAATTCGCTTTCGTAATAATGCAGAAAGGTCCGATCCATTATGCATCGTCCAGCACAGTGGCGGCAGCCCCACTATCAAGGTCAATGGTAGTCGACAGCTTCAACCGCTCGGGCGTTGGTGACAACATAAGCATTGCGTCAACATTGATCTTCATCCCTGATTTGTCGTTCAGATCTATGCCAACCTTGATCGAGTTTGCTTTCAGACGTGGCTCAAAAACGGCTAAGATCTCGCGCAATTCACGAGCGAGCGCCTTCTTGTCAAAGTCAGATGTTGTGCGTCCAGCAAAAGATGGGACGCCATAGTTGATGACACTGGCCCGCACCTGAGGAAAATCTTCCAGAAGATGACCGGGGGTCTCGATCGTCCGGGCCTCGCGGTCGGTCATCTGCGTATCTGCTTCCATCCGTTCGATATTGAACAGCATTTCAATATCGCGACGAACGGCCTCGCGCAGGACGTTCCGGGGCACAGCAATGCCGCTGGCCTGCAAAGTTTGGCGGCGCTGCAGGTTTGCCTGCAGCATGTAAAGCAACCGCCCCACGTCTTCATCAAGCGTCTCATTCGCAATTGCCTGCCGGCCATTTTCCAGCAGGTCGTCTAGTTTAGCAGCGCCGCCAAGCACGGTAGACAGATGGCGTCGCTGACTTTCGATTTCCGCGTCAAGACCAGGTAAATCATTGACCAAACGGTCCCATAGCGAAGGCTGCACTGCCTCGCTTCGGGCCATTGGCATGACATCTGGTCCTGCGCGTTGAGGCATCTCTTACATGCCTGCAGTAATGTCGAATTCGATCTGGTGCTCGCTACCTGCCGAGTGATCATCAGCCTGCTCGACGTAGGTCTCGGTGATCATCTCGAACGAAATTGAAACGACCTCTGACAAAATATGATCATTCTCATCGCTTCCATCGTTCATCATTTCGTAGCTTGAAATGATGCAATTTTCGAGCTTCACAGTGAGGTAATCCAAGTGTGCTTCACCGGAATCCTTACGAATGCTTACCACGATCTCTGGGATGGACTTGCCTTGCATACAGGCCAAAGCCAGATAGGGCGAAGAGGAATCCATCACCTTATGACAGGTAAATGCAGAGACTTGCGCGCGAGATTGTGTACGTCCGCTACCGCGCCCTTCCGAGCTAGCCTGTGCCGCCTTCCACTGAATACCGTGAATATCAATTTCGCCTTCGTGGTCAGCGCGTACTGACTCTCCGGGGATATCATCGATTTTCATGTAACCGGTTAGTGCCATTTCATAAGTCCTTTCAGTTCAAATTGGAGTGGTAAAGATGTGTTTATGAATCTTTTACCGATGGCAATTCAGAGACCAATCTCAGTGATGCATTGATCCCTTCAAGCTGGTAATGTGGTCGCAAGAAGAACCGGGCATTGTAGTAGCCGGGTCGTCCTTCAACACTGTCCACTTGCACTTCGGCGGCAGCCAAGGGGCGTTTGGCCTTTGCCTTATCATCCGCCATGGCTGTATTGGCCAGTACATAGCGGTTGATCCATTCAGACAGCCAGACCTGCATGTCGTCTTTTTCTTTGAAGGATCCGACCTTGTCGCGCGCAATTGCCTTGAGGTAATGCGCAAAGCGGCTGACCGGGAACAGGTAGGGCAGGTTCGCCGACAAGCGTTCATTCGCCTGCGCGTCAGGATCCACCAGACGCCCGGCCCTGGTTTCGTCATCCTGCAGACTATGCGCGCCGATGAAAGCAGCAGTGTCAGTATTTTTGCGATGTAGGATCGGCATCATGCCAAGTCGTGCCAGCTCTGCTTCGCGCCGGTCATCGATGGCGATTTCAGTGGGGCACTTCATTGCCACTGACCCGTCATCTGTGGGGAAGGTGTGCACCGGCAAGTTCATGACCGTACCGCCGGTTTCAACCCCGCGGATTTGTGTTCCCCAGCCGTAAAGCTTGTGACTGCGGTTGATATTGACGCCCATGGCAAAAGCGGCGTTCATCCAGACGTAATGGTCGTGCTTGCCGTCCATCTCTTCTTCGAAGCTGAAACCTTTGACCGGGACTGTGTCTGCGCCATAGGGAAGCCGCCCCAGCACGCGCGGCATTGTCAGGCCGATGTAGCGGGCATCTTCGCTTTCGCGAAGTGACTGCCAGCTTGCGTAATCTGGGGACGACACGATCTGTTCAAGGTCTTGTGGGTTGGGCAATTCCTGCCAGCTGTTCATACGGAAAAGCTGTGGTGCCGCTGCTGCGATAAAGGGCGCGTGCGCAGCTGCACAGATGCCAGACAGGTTGCGCAACATGCCGACATCTTTGGGTTTGTGTGAAAACTCATACGCGCCAACGATGCAGCCAAAAGGTTCACCACCGAACATGGAGTATTCGTCCGAGTAGACCTTTTTGAACATATCGGCCTGATCCCACATCTGACCTTCAAAGTCTTCCAGATGGTCGGCGAGTTCATCCTTGCTGATATTGATCACCCGGATTTTCAGCTTTTGATCGGTCTCGGTGTTGTTGACCAGATAATGCAGGCCACGCCACGTCCCCTCGATCTCGCGCACTTCAGGCGCGTGGATGATCTCGTTGACCTGGCTGGTCAACATCGTATCGATCCCGGCGATCAGAGACTTAATCGACTTCACCGCGTTGCCAGATATGGTGGCTGAGCCAGATCGTTCTTTCGCAGCCAAGGCCAGGTTTTGCACCAGCGCCTGCAACTTGTCGGTTTCGTTTTCCTTAACCCGAAAATCTTTTTCCAAAAGCGAAGAGAATTCACCCAGATCAAGCGTTTCGGTTTCCTTACCTGCCCCTTGGGCCTCAGTATCGGCCATGATCAACCCTCTCCTTTTTCTTCTTCGGCCTTCATCGCGGCTGCAGCAGCTTCGGCAAGCAACGGCTCGTTTGACAAAAGCTGTGCGATCCGTTTTTCCGCATCAACCTTGCCGTCCATGTAGCCAAGCAACTCTTCAAGTTGTTGGCGCATTTTCAGCAGTTCGGCGAGGGCAGGGACCTGTTCAGCGACTTTATCAGGCGCAAAATCTGACATGGATTTGAAGGTCAGATCGACAAAAAGCTCTTCTTCTTTTTCTTCGCCTTCGGTGCTGGGAAGCGTGTTCGACACACGCGCCTTTACACGAGGTGCAAGCGCTTCCATGAATTTGGGAAAACGGCCTGCATCTGTTTCAACGAATTTGCGTTCGCCGATGGGGCGTTGTGCCTCTGCAGTTTCAGATTCACCAGCCAGATCGGCCATCACACCCATTACGAATGGCAGTTCAATCGTGGTAGGGCTGCCATAGTGTTCGACGTCATACGCAATCTGCACCCTCGGGGCGCGATTACGTTCAATGACCTTTTGTTTGCTATCTGCCATAGTTGGTTTTTCCCTGCTTATTTGCTTTTGCCATCTTGCACGCCTGCTGCGTTGCGAAACTCTTTCATACCGCTTGGTGCAATCTCGGACATGAGCTCCATGAAATCCATATGGACCATACGTTGTACCCGCCGTGCCAAATGTGGGATTGGGCTGGACGGTTCAGTGCGTTCGTAAAATGCGATGATCTGACCAAGCGCACGTTCGACATCATCACGCGAATTGATTTCGCCCGGAACGCTGACAGTTACCTGTTTTGGTGTTGCACTGGCTGTCGCTGCAGGTGTCTTGGAAGGACCAGCAGTTTCCGGTTTGGCGGCTTCTGTTTCGACCATCCCGGTCTCCATCATTGTCTGGGCGCGCTCAAGGAACTCTGTCAGCTCTGGGAAACGGATGCCTGCCCCATTGGCCAGTTCCGCTTTTTCGGAAAAGCTGCTTTCCAGAGCGCCAAGCGCACCGAGTGCATCCGCCACGTCTTTTTTCAGCGCCGCAGCAAGATCGGGCTGTTCTGCTGCGACAGCACGGCAGGCAGCAGTCACGCGGTTTTTGTTGGTTTCATGGGCGCTGCGCAGTTTTTCTTTCTCTCCAGCACTCAGACCCGATGGCGCACTATTCATCGCATCAAATTCGCTCAGGGCAGCGTCGCGCAGGTTCTGGCCTGTGATCCCACCAAGACCCGGCGAGGTCATGATCGGGTTCATTTCCAGATCGCCGAGCAAGCCATTGTCATCATTTTCCAGCTGTTTAAGGCTGTTGATCCGCCGCAGTGCCGCCTGTTTGGGATCATCGCGTTCACGCAATTGCGGATGTACGCTGTCCCAGTGTTGTTCCAGTGTTTCATTGATGAGGGTAAGACCTGTAGCCAATCCCGCCAGTCCATCCTGGTTCGTAAGCGCGCGGGCAACAATCACAAGCAAGCGCAGATCGCGCCCTGTTTTGGCCAGTTCCGCTGATGCATCAAAGACTGCCGCCCAATCGACATCCGCTGAAGTGGCCGTCCCATCACCATCTGTTTGTTGACGTACGCTGCGCGCCGCCGGTTCAAGCATCCGCTCGACCGCATGAAACGCGTGCACGTTCCTTAAATCGATGCCCGAGGGCGCCGCTGGGTCAATAACACTCTGGAAGCTGGCCAGCTGCATTGTCATTTCTTTAAGTGTATCTTCATTAATGCCCGTAACTGTCTCACAACAAATTGATTCTGACAAACTTTGACCACTTTTTAGCCATTATGGCCGCGCGTCAATGATCGCCGAAGAAAAACCAATAATGTTGTCGAAATCTTGCGCAAGGATCGTTTGCAGCGCTTCAGCCATTGCGGCGACGCTTTCGCGACTTGGGCGGACGATCTCAAAAAGTGGTTCATGCGAGAACACGGCGATGATTTCGATTTTGCCAAGCGCGTCATTCGTGATTTCAGCCGCCAATTTGGAGCGATCAGCAGCGTTTTCTGCAAGGGTATGCAGGACGCGAACGCGATAGAAACCGTCTTGCGCACCTGCAAGCCGATCTATTTGCGCGTTTTGATTTGCCTGATTGGGCACAATGTTGATGACACTTTCATCGTTGTTAATCGCAAAGATTTGCAGTGAAAGGCTACCATATTCCTGTGCGATCAGAAGGTCGACAACGGGATTTTGCCCAACGGTGAAGACCCCCGAAAGATTGCGTGCGCCGCTCTGACCATCGGTTAGCGCCAGCGGCACATCAAGCTGTGGCACTTCAGCAAGCACGCGCCGTATGGTGCAAATGGCCGGGTTCAACGTTTGTGTCGCCAGCGATACGGGCCGATCCCCAACAAGGGGTTCCAGCTTGTCGGTGATGATGTCGCGTGTTTCTGCCTCGGACAAGTTACCCGTTATCGTAATGCGATCCGTCAGCCCGAACTGCCCATCTGTCGCGCCTTCGATGATCAAGGGGCCGCAATCCTCAACTTCGCTCAAGGTGGTTCTAAGCGCATCGGTCGGCAACACCAGTGGTCCCGCTTTCAAATTGACGCTGATGCGCCAGTCATATGCTGCTGCAAATGCGTCAACCGCATCGATCACAGCTGTTCTAGTCGCGATATCTGCTGCCAGCCCAGACAGGATTGCGGATCGATCGGCGACGGACAATTGTGTTGTTTCCAGCGCCGCCGTTTGTTCCATCAGCACGCCCACTTCGTCGTCCCAAGCTTCGTCAGGAACGCCGGTCGCAATGATGATTTCACCGGTTGGAGGTTGGCCAAAACCCGCGGTGATCGCACTACGCAAGAGTTCCGCCGTTTCGGGATCTGGCGCATGACCTGTTAGGGTGGGCGTGCTTCCATCAGCAGCGGTAAGCTCAAGTGTGAAAGGTTCTGCAACTGGAAGTGGCTGCCTGCGTAGTCCGTCAAAGACGCCGAAAAACCATGCGGCACCTAGTCCAAGACACGCCGCGCCAACAGTTGCAAAGGGCCAGGCCTTTGATGGCGAGCGTTCTTTTCTGATGTTGTTGTGGGTATCCTGTCCGGGACGCAAAACGGCATCAATCATGTCCAGTGCAGCGTCTGCATCTGTGGGTCGGTTAGTGGGGTTGGGTGCGGTCAGCGCCTCAACAACACCGCGCAGCATGTCTGGCACCCCTTCGGTGTCCAGCGGTTTTTGCTTACGGCGGATAATCTCGCCGGGGGTGGCACCTGTAAACGGTGTTTCGCCACGCCATGCCGCCAGCAGCGTCGCCCCAAGGGCATAGAGGTCCGATTGCGGTGTGACCTGACCATCCAACTGCTCTGGGGCGGAGTATTCGTATTTGCCCGCAAATTCCGACCCGACAATCGTGCGCGCACCAACAGCCGTATCCTTTGCGATGCCAAAATCAATGATCGTGGCTTTGGTCGGATCGCCATGCCGCAAAATGATGTTATCGGGCGAAAGGTCGCGGTGAATGATTCCTTTGGCGTGGGTCGCCACAAGCCCCTCGGCAACCCGATGGCCGATGATCAGCAACTCTCGCGGCTCCATCCGACGCCGCATCATCACGTCGCTCAGCGGCGAACCTTCGACATAATCCATGACTAAAAACACATGGCCATCATCGGAGAGCGAGCATTCGGTATAGCGGACCACAGCATCGTGCTGAATGGCGCGCATCTCTTCCTCGCGCTTCATCAGCTCGATATAATCAGCATTTCCCGAAAACTGCCGATTGAGCGCTTTGATCGCGACCAGACGTTCAGTGATCCGATTGCGCGCACGATACACTTCGCCCGTGCCGCCGCGCCCCAGAATTCTGTCGATTTCGTAGGTGTTATTAAGAACGTCGCCAACGTCAAAGATGTCACCGGGCAGCGGTTGCGTCATTACAGTCCTTCACAAAACAATTGCCGACGAGAATTGAAATTGTCGCTTCCAGTTCGGCGGCAGGATAGGCTAGTCTTCCCGGAGGCGCGACATTTTTTTGCTCAGCACTGATTTCGTAGCCAAGGCTATTTTATGATGGGGGGCGGTGACATTGGCCCAAGGTGGATCATCTGAAACCGTGAAGCGGAAAGAGCTTGTTGGAAAGCTTAACCCCTTGTGCCTTAAGGCATTTTCTGCAGGCGCTGCGGCGGCGAAGGCACGCGGTAATCCTTATGTGGAGCTGGTGCACTTTATCCAGGCCCTGATGGATGAAGGCGGTTCGGATTTCGCATTGCTTTTGCAGGCAGCCGATGTGGATCAGGGTAGTCTGACGGCTGATGTTACCCGCGCGCTTGACGCCCTGCCACGCGGAGCAAGTGCTGTTGAGGAGTTTTCTGATCATCTATTTCACGCCATTCGTGACGCGTGGAATGTGGGCCAGCTTGATTTTGGGGATGAGACGGTAAGGTCTGCCTATCTGCTGCTGGCCATGCGGCAGACGCCAGTGCTGGAGTCTCTGCTGTTTCGGATTTCGGCAGAGTTCGACAAGATCGATGTGGCGGGCATGTCTGGCCAGTTGGACGATCTGTTGGCAGACTCGGTCGAAGGCCAGACCGCCGTTGCTGCGACGCCCAAGGCGGCCCCCGGTGGCCAATCGGCGCTTGATCTTTACGCAACCAACATGACGGCTGCGGCGAGTGACGGAAAGATGGACCCGGTCGTGGGTCGCGACCCGGAAATCCGCCAGATCGTCGATATCCTCATGCGACGTCGCCAGAACAATCCGATCCTGACCGGTGAGGCAGGAGTGGGCAAAACCGCTGTCGTTGAAGGGTTCGCCCAGCGGTTGGTGCGCGGCGATGTCCCACCGCAATTGCGTAATGTGGCGCTGCACATGCTGGATGTCAGCCTGATGCAGGCCGGGGCATCAATGAAGGGCGAATTCGAAAAGCGCCTGAAATCTGTGATTGATGAGGTTCAAGCCTCACCCACGCCGATCATCCTGTTCATTGATGAGGCGCATACGCTGATCGGGGCGGGGGGTGCCGCCGGCACCGGCGATGCGGCCAATATCCTGAAACCCGCGCTCGCGCGGGGGGAATTGCGGACGATCGCGGCCACCACATGGGACGAATACAAACAGCATATCGAAAAAGACCCCGCCCTGACCCGCCGTTTTCAGGTGGTTAAGGTCGAAGAGCCGAGCGTTGAAAATGCGATCCGCATGTGTCGGGGTGTGGCGGGGGTTCTGGAAAAGCACCACCAGGTGGAGATTTTGGATGAGGCAATTGCTGCCTCAGTCGAGCTTTCGCACCGCTACATCCCCTCGCGCCAGTTACCGGACAAGGCGATCAGCCTGCTTGATACCGCCTGCGCCCGCGTCGCGATTTCCCAACATGCCACACCGGGCGCCGTCGAGGATCTGGAGCGGCGGGCGACTGCGCTGGAACTGGAACTGACCATCGCCGAGCGTGAGGCCGGGATCGGCATCGACACCGCTCAGCGTATCGAAGGCATTACCGCCGAACTGGAAGAGACCAAGTCGCAATTGGAAGAGGAAAACGAACGCTGGGACGCGGAGAAAGCGCTGGTCGCCGATATCATCGCTTTGCGCGCCAAGCTGCGTGAAAGCGGCGCGCCGATTGATGGCGAGGATGAGTCAGAGGCAGATGCACCCGTGCTAGACCCCGCTGATCGTGGCGCAGTAATGGATGACCTTCAGGCGAAGATGGCAGAGCTGACCGAAGCACAGGGGGAAAAACCGCTGATCCTGCCCTCAGTCGATACGGCGGCAGTGACGTCAGTGGTGCAGGATTGGACGGGCATCCCGACAGGCCGCATGATGGCAAGTCAGGCCGAACGTGCACTTGAACTGGTCGAGACGATCCGCGCCCGCGTGACGGGGCAGGATCACGCGGCAGAGATGATCGCCGCACGCATTCAAACCTCTTACGCGGGCCTCTCGCCACCCGAGAAACCCATGGGTGTCTTCATGCTGTGCGGTCCGTCCGGTGTGGGCAAGACGGAAACTGCGCTGGCACTGGCCGATATGCTTTATGGGGGTGAACAGAACCTGATCTCCATCAACATGAGCGAGTTTCAGGAGGCGCACACCGTCTCCACCCTGAAAGGCGCGCCACCGGGTTATGTGGGTTACGGCAAAGGCGGTATCCTGACCGAGGCCGTGCGCCGTCGACCCTATTCTGTCGTCTTGCTCGATGAGGTCGAAAAGGCCCATCCGGACGTACACGAGATTTTCTTTCAAGTCTTCGACAAAGGCATGATGGATGACAGCGAAGGGCGCCGGATCGATTTCAAGAACACGCTGATCCTGCTGACCTCCAATGTTGGCTCGGACGAGATCATGGCGATGACCGAAGATGGCACCGTCAAACCCGATCTTGAGGAACTGACCGCCGCGTTAAGGGCGCCTTTGCTGAACGTGTTCCCCGCAGCCTTGTTGGGCAGATTGGTCACGATCCCGTACTATCCGCTTTCCGATCAGATGATCGAAGTGATTGCCGACCACAAATTGCGCGCCATTGCGGGGCGTCTGGCAAAGCAATACGAGGCTGAATTGATCATTGGCGACGGCGTGCATGACCTGATCAAGGCCCGCTGTACCGAAATTGAAAGCGGGGGCCGGATGATCGATGCGATCCTGACCAATACGCTGTTGCCCGAACTCAGCCGCGCATTGCTGAACAAGACACTCGACGGCACCGTGTTGAAACGGGTTGAAGTGACAGGCGGCCCCGATGGCTTTGCCTACCATTTCGAATAAGGTCTGGGGCGCATGCAAACCTACAACCAGACGCGTTTTGTCTACCAGCACACGATGGGCATGGACCCGGCAGGGCGGGAGTATCTGTCGCTGGTTGTGCGTGGCACGTTTGATTTTCCGGATGAACCGGGTGCTGTGCCACAACCCAGCAAGGAACAACGCCCGCTTGTGATGGCCGACGAACAAACTGGTGAGCCGGGTTTTTCTGCGACCCTTTGGGAAACCGATTTTGCCTTTCGCAAACCGCATGCAGAGGTGATCGCGCAAGGTGTGGCCTATGCGCCTGATGGCAAACCGGCCGAACGGGTGCGCGTCGGTATCAAGGTTGGCGATTGGCTCAAGCAGTTCGATGTGCTGGGCTATCGCGAATGGCGCAATGCTGGGGTGGCCATTGTACCCACACAGCCGGTACCGTTTACGCGCGCGCCGTTTGGCTATGACACGGCCTTTGGTGGTCCAGACAGGCTCGACCCCGATGATCCGCAACCATCCGTCTATCTGGCCAACCCGGTTGGACGCGGCTTTGCGACCCCTCGTAATCAAGACCGGATCAACGGTCTCGCACTGCCCAATACCCAAGCAGTGGGGCAGGAAATCCGATCCCCTTACGAAGAGTATACGCCAATGGCGCTTGGCCCCGTCGGGCGCGGCTGGCCCGAGCGGATCAAGTATGGCGGGACGTATGACGACAACTGGACCGACAATATCTTTCCCTTCCTGCCGCCGGATTTTGATGATCGGTACTATCAGTCAACGCTGCCGGACCAATGGATCGCATCACCGCAAACCGGCACCGAGGTGATGATCGCCAATATGACACACAAGGGGCTTGAACGGTTTCGGCTGCCCGAAACGACGCTGCCTCTGACGATCTTTCGGGGACGGGACAAGTGTTTTGAGGAAAGCGTAACGGCAGACACGCTGATTTTTGATTGCGAAGCGCGGGTGTTTTCCATGGTCTGGCGGGCAGAGGTGCGGATCCGTCGCCACATGACCGAGTTCACCGAATGCTGGGTCGGGCCGCCCACCGATGCGATGTTGCGGGCCATCGCTGCCGGGCGGGGATACATCCGCGCTGCCGGCGTGGCCGTGCCAGAGGATGAAGACGTATGACGCCCTCGCTGGATATCGTGGCGGCGGGCATGGCAACAGCTGTGGGGCTTGATCGGGCGTCATCCTGCGCCGCGATGCGCGGGCGATTGGACGGATTTCAGGAAACCCGGTTTGTCGCTGGATCTGGCGAATGGCAGATCGGCGCACCTGTGCCCCTGCCGCGCAACTGGATTGGCGCGAAACGGCTGGCACATTTGGTGGCGGGTGCAATTGTTGAGGTGCTGCGGGCCGAACCGCGGGCGGCCGAAGACGCAGCTCTGCTCTTGTGTCTCGCGGAAGAGGATCGTCCCGGGCGTCTGCCCACAGACGGACATGCCTTTGCGGCGATGGTGGCCGAGATCGTCGAGGCGCAAAGCAGCCAGCGCACCGTGCTTGTGGCCCATGGGCGGCCTGCCGGGTTTGCCGCATTGGACAGGGCGCGCAAGATACTGGCGGAAGGTGACGCACGCTACGTGATCATCGCGGGTGTCGACAGCTACCTCACCGGCCCCGCAATCGCGCATTATCTAGGGCGCGAACGCTTGCTTGGGCCGGACAACCCGAACGGGTTCATTCCAGGTGAAGCCGCCGCCGCAGTGCTATGTACGGCGGAACCTGTCGGTCGGCTGGTGCTGACCGGGTTAGGACTGTCACGCGAGAAGGCGCATATTTACAACGGGTTGGACGAAGACGGTCTGGATTTACCCCTACGCGGTGACGGTATGACTGCAGCCTACAAGGCCGCACTGGACGCTGCAGGAGTTGAGCTATCTGGCGTTGAATACCGCATCGCTGATCTGATCGGGGAACAATACTTCTTCAAACAAACCGCTCTAGCCAGCCTACGCCTGGAACGGGGGCGCAAGGAATTTCAGGACCTCTGGAGCCCGGGCGAATCCTTGGGTAACATCGGCGCGGCAACAGTGCCGGTGATGATCGGCATGGCACTGAGTGCTGCTGAAAAAGGCTACACCCCCGGTAGCCCGGTGCTGATCGAGGCATCGTCAGACGCAGGCGCCTGCGGGGCCGCGGTCTTTCACACCCGGGAGGCCGCGTAGATGGGTGTTTTCGCCAACGGACTGGAGATTTCGGGCAAGGCAGTTGACGCCAAAACCATCGCCGCGATGCCCGACACATGCTTCACGCCCCCCGAGGCGCCCCCAACACCCACCGGCGTCCCGATCCCCTATCCCAGTTTCGGTATGGCTAGCGATACCGACAAGGGGACCGGAACAGTCAAGATCGGTGGTAAGACGGTCAACATCAAGAATAAGAGTTACTTGACGAAGACATCGGGAACCGAGGCCGGGTGCGCGGCGAAGAAAGGTGTTATTACATCGAAGAATACTGGAAAGAAGTACTTCAATAGCTGGTCGAACGATGTAAAATTTGACGGTGAACCGGTTATCCGGTTTACCGATTTAGCCACCCATAACCATGCTTCGCCTGGCGGGCAGACTGCTCCTAGTCCAGAGATTTGCAAGGCGAACAGTGCTTCGATGGCGTCTGATGAGGATTGCATGGTTGGCTCTCACGACGAAATTCGTGAGAAATGCAACAAGAGAAAAGATGCGAATGGAAATGCCCACGAGTCTCACCACGTCGTTCCCGATTTTGTTTATAGGTTTGGAAAGCGAGGTAGTGGAGATCGAATGGACGAGGGTAAGTATCCGACCGAAGGTACCGGCTTTGCAATATGCATACCTAGAGACCAGCATCGGGGCGCGAAGTCTCGGGTCAAAGAATCGGTTCATGGTAACTTAGACAAGAAGCTGAGAGAAATGGGCCGACTGGTGGACACTGCGGCAAGCCCCTCAGATACGGCAAGTATCAAAAAGATTAGAGGCCAGTGTTTTGCGGCGCTTGCAAAACTTGTACCAAAATATATCTCGAAAGACTGTTATAAAAGGGCGGTCGAGGGTGTCATGGAGCAGACTAAGCCGTTTATGAACAACTCTGGGAAAACCAAGAACCGGCCACTGGCGGAAAAGTCTTCGGCACGGACATTTCTTGGTGGTCAGTGAGGTGGATTAATGCTCATTAAGACTGGTGCAGTCAGCAAAGATGGAAGCCTTTGTATTGCATTGGAGAACCCAAGTGATCGTGCTGACGATACCGTTGTCTTTGTCTTTGACACAAGCGAGTGGCGTCGATTTGATCCCATGGACTTGATTGAGGCGGTATGCCCGGTCCCCGGCAGTACTCCGCAAGGCGCTCAATTTATTGCTTTGTCAAGCGAAGGAAGGGTTTTTGAACTTGTTGGAGATATGCCCTTCAGTCAGATTCCAGGGCCCGGTTTCGAGGGTTCAGAGGCGAGCGGCAGAGGTCCGATTGTCTTTGCACAACTCATCGCTGATCGACCAACCGCGTTCGGATTTGGCGCTCAGGTCTATGTTATGGAAGCGGACAGTGTTTTTCTGCCACTTACCGATCAGATTCCTGTCGTTCAAGATTATCCAAATGATGACATCAAGTTTGTTTCCGGAGCTTATCAAGCCGACAAGAATACGTGGATAATGGTAGGCAGTATCGTTACTGCGTCACCTGACAGCCTCGAAATTGATGAAGCAAATGACTCTGGTGATGTAGATGCGTTAGTAGAGGCGATGCTCGCTGAAACGCGAGCCGACTACGGATGCATCTTTGTTTTTGAGAATGACACTTGGCGCATGCTAGAAGTACCAACCGACGATCTTGTTGACTCTGTGTTAACTGACCCAGCCGGGTTAGTTTACGTTAGAATGCGAGAAGGTACCTTGGTAGCCCTGCCAACAAATGATGAATGGCAGATAGTATATGATGATGGTGAACTAATTGCAGGAGAGTGCATTTTTGGACAAGAAGTAGTGTTTGCAGCCGGGAATGAACTCCTAAGGGTCGAGAATGGTATTACATACCCGTTGGAACCACCAATGCCAGAAGCACCTGGTTATGTCGTAGAGTTGCTGGCCACAAATGATAGCCTCATCGTTCTGCGATCAGAAAGCATTTCAGTTCTTAGGAATGGTACGTGGGTTAGGCAGGATCCACCTATTTCGCTAACGGAAGCAGTGTAGACTATGCTGTAATGCTAACGGCAGAGCTCCCTGTCCAAATACTCCCGCGCCTTCTCCAAATCCAACCCTTCAACCGTCATCCCTTCGGCCCTCGGCTGCAGCATTCGCACCACGAACAACTCTCCCGGCTCGCGATACTCCGCCAGCCGTTCTTCAGCGATGCGTAACCCATCCGCCCCGGCGACCCTAAGCCCGTCGAGATGCGCTTCTAGCTGTTCCACCACGCGCGCCAACCTGTCGGCGTCCATGTCGGGGTTTTCGTCGGGGTAGAGCAATGCTCGATCATAGACCGTCCAAAGAAACGCGGCCTGTTCGGCGTGTTGCCGCACGATGTTTTCGAGGATGGGGACGGACATTCAGTTCAGATTGATCGATCCACCGCGGATACGGTTGCTCGCCGAGGCGTGGTTGACCAGATAGGTCCCTCGGATCGTGATATGCCCGTCCTTTTCCATGATGATCGAGGCCTTGCCGACCCGTAATTCTATTCGTTCATCGGCTGTGACTTTCACCGCCTCACCATCGCGGATGACAGTTGGGCTGTCCGGTGTTGGCGCGGGCGCCAAAATGCGACCAATGATCAAAGGTTTGTCGCGCGCATCATCTTCGAACAGCAATGCTACCTCGCAACCAATGGCAGAACTTGGCAAGGTGACAAGCGACCTTGCTGGTATCGCTTCGGGCTGTGGGTTTCCTGCGAAAACGACAAGTGGTTGGCCGTCCTTCAGCCCCATGAATATTCCGATGACAACTCCGCCGACTGTATCGCTGGCTAGCATGGCGCCCCTCGTATCAATGCGATGACCTTTTGAGCTTAGGCGAATTGAGGTCAGTTCGCAATTTCATTCACTGCTCGCGGTCTGTGCGAGCTGGCTAGTACCAAACCAGCGGCAATGATGGCTGAAGCCTGTCAATCCCTGTTTGCCTGACTTGATCACCCCGGTGGTTTCACGATAGCGTGTTCATACATTGTTAATCTTTTGATTGGCTGCCTTTTGCATGAATATTTTGTCTCTCCGCCCTGCTTGTTTTGTCGGCCTCGCTGTCGTGGCTGTCTTGGCCGCGCAACCAAGTTTTGGTCAAACCGCTGCTGAGGTCACGCCCGAAACATTTCGGCCTGTGTTGCCGACATTGTCTGGTGCCATTGTCTTTAGTGGCGAGCCGGGCACGCAAGCGCCGCGTGGATCCGAACGTATCGGCATCCGTCTGCGTGATGTGCGTATCTCTGGCGCCCGCCCAGAGCTTGCTGCGGCAAATGAAGCCCTTCGCGCGCGACTAACGGGGCAGCAGATCCCGGTGTCCGAACTGTTTGAGGCAACCGCCGCGCTGGAAGAGGCCTATGTCAACGCAGGGCTTGTCCTGACACGTGTTGTCTTACCTCAACAGGCTTTACGCAATGGTGGCACATTGCGGGTCGATGTCGTGAATGGCTTTGTTGAAACCGTTGACGACACCGCCGTTCCTGATGAAGTCCGCACCAGGGTGGGGCGTCTTGTCGAACCCTTGGTTGGCCGTCCCGGCGTGACTTTGGACGAACTGGAACGGCAGCTTTTGTTGGCAGGGGACGTATCAGGTGTGGCCCTGAATACCGCGCTTGCAACGGGTCAGGCCCAAGGTGGAACTGTTCTGGCGCTCGATGTAAAATATCAGCGGGTCACTAGCTTTTTTTCTTTTGACAATTTCCCGGACGATAGTTTGGGCGAGCCGACGCTGAATTTTGGCAGCGAGGTCAATTCTGCCTTGGGTTTGGGTGAAACACTGTACCTGCGGTTTTCCACCACGCCGCAAGAGGCGCTGACGGATACCCCACTCTACCGCGTTGGCGCGTTCGGGGCGATTTTTCCAATTGGACGATCCGGCTTGACCGCTAATCTCGAAGTAACGCGCAGCGTGACAAACCCTGATGACGACACGGCATCGACCAGTTCGTCGTTTGGCCGTGAATCCCTACGGCTGATTTACCCTGTGATCCGATCGCGGACTGCGAATTTGAACGCGCAGATTGCTTTTGATCATCAAACAGACAAGCAGGATATCGATCTGGCTGATGTCACAACCCCAATTTATGAAGATGACATCAGCGTCCTGCGCATCTCGGCCAGCGGCAGCTACCAGCATAGTGACCGTACGACCTCAGAGGGAAGTCTGACCCTATCACGTGGTCTGGATGTTTTCGATGCGCGTGAAGGCACGGCGGAACTGCCACTGTCGCGCGCGGCAGCAGAGCCGGTTTTCACAACGCTGAGCGCGTCATATAGGCTGCAAGGTCGCCTGGAAAACAATTATGCTTATTTGTTGAATGCGCGCGCGCAAACGTCGTTTGGTGATACAGTTGTTGCATCCGAGCAATTCAGCGCTGTCGGCGCAGGCGATTTGTCGACTTTCGATAGTGGTTCACTGCGTGGCGATAGCGGCGTGACATTGCGCAGTGAATTTAGTCGTAGCCTGAATGTTCAGCTTTATAATCGGTCCTTTGTTATTGCGCCTTATGTCTTCGCTGCTGCGGGTGCGCTGCGCGTCTATAATCCGACAGCCGTCGAAGAAGATGAAAGCACCGCAGGATCATTTGGGATTGGTTTTGACAGCTTTGTTTTGGGCGAAACGCCATTTCGCGCTGACAACATGAGAATTGAATTTGGTCGGGGGATTAGTGAAGATGAAGAAGATCAGAACAGGTTTAGCATATCCGCTACTTTCCGCTTTTAGCCGTGCATCGCGTCCTATCGCGGCGCTGGCATCTTGCGTGTCTCCGCTGGCCCTCATGGCACAAGATTTACCTGTCGGCGGCACGGTTGTTGCAGGTCAAGCCCAGATCACGTCTCCCACATCCACCCAAATGACGATCACCCAGTCCACAGACACCGCTGTGATCAACTGGAACAGCTTTGATGTTGGGTCGGGAGCTTTGCTGCAGTTTGACCAACCCACCAGTTCAAGCGCGACCCTGAACCGTGTCACGGGTTCTGCTGGTTCGGATATTCATGGGCAGATCACTGCGAATGGCAGTGTGTTTGTGGTCAATCCAAATGGAATATTCATCGGCGCGGATGGGAGCATTCAGGCTGGCGGTGGTTTTGTTGCCTCAACGCTCGATGTTACGAACGACGACTTCCAAAATGGCAATTTGCGCTTCGAAGGTAATGGTGCATCTGCGACCGTTGAAAATGCAGGAACCATTACCGTGGGACGTGGCGGATATGCTGCCTTGCTGGGCGGCCATGTTGCCAATTCGGGCACGATTTCGGTGCCGATGGGCCGGATTGCTTTTGGGTCTGGCGAAAGGGTAACCCTTGATCTTTCCGGCGACGGCTTCCTGCAGGTTGCAGTGCCGACCGAGGCTATCAGCGAAGAAGGTCAGGCGTTGATCGAACATTCTGGTTCTGTTGCGGCAGAAGGTGGCAGGATCGAAATGAAGGCCGCAACTGCGCGCGAAGCAGTGCGACAAGCTGTGAACTTGAGCGGCATTGCCGAGGCGACGTCAGTACAGCAACGCGGCGGCACAATAATCCTGGGCGGAGGTGCCGGTGGTCAGGTGCAGGTGTCCGGCCGGGTGTCAGCGCGTGCGGAAATCGTGACAGCTGTAGAAACCTCTGTCAGACCACAGACCCGACCTGCCCAAGGTGGCGATATCACGATCACCGGTGTTGATATTGCGTTGTCGAGTGCTGAGATTGATGCCAGCGGTGCAGAGGGTGGTGGTCGCATCCGGATCGGCGGTGACTTTGCCGGGGCTGGTGACTTGCCGCGTGCGGAAACCGTTATCGCGGACGTAGTCACAACGCTGACATCGGATGCGCTGGACGATGGGGATGGTGGCCGGATTGTCGTCTGGTCTGACGAGGTCACTGAATTTGCAGGCACAATTTCGGCGCGCGGCGGTGATACCGGGGGGGATGGTGGCTTTGTCGAAGTGTCGAGTGCGCAGACCCTGACCTATACCGGGCGAACCAATACAACCGCTGCTTTGGGCGCGACCGGAACACTGTTGCTGGATCCAACAGATTTCATCATCGACACTGTTGATGAAGAGATCGCGTTGGAGGCCGATCTGGTCGCAAACAATGTTGTTCTCAATACCAACTCAAACGGCAATGACATTGGCAATATCATCATTTCGCGGGATATTGATTGGGCCACCGAAAACAGTCTGACGCTTATTGCAAATAACGACATTACCTTGACCGGTGCATTGAATGGCGTGAATGGTCAGCTGATCTTGAATGCTGCAAACAACATCGTTGCAGATGGTGCCGTGAATGTCGGGCAATTTGTATTGCAGTCCGGGAACTGGCGCCAAGTCGGCCCGCTACCTGCATTTTTTGCGGGCAACTTTGAACTACAGGGTGGTGAATTTTTGCGTGCGGCTAGCGGCAACGGCGAGATCGTATCACCGTTTGAGATTGTCGATGTTTATGGCTTGCAAGGGATTGGGTCGTCAGAGCGGATGCTGCAAAGCAACTTTGTGTTGGGGGCAGACATTGACGCCAGCACGACGCGAGGTTGGAGCCGTGCCATCGATGGTGGTACAACGTTTGGGTTTGTGCCGATCGGCAACAACGGAACACCATTTTCGGGAAGTTTGAACGGGAACCTTAACGCGATTAACGGCCTGTTTATTTCAGATACCGTCCGTGGATTTGGCTCTGCCGCACTATTCTCTGCAAATGCCGGAACAATTCGGTTGCTGTCGCTCGACAACCTTGATTTCACTGGTGGACGTGCGGCTGGCCTTGCCATTAGCAACACCGGCCTTATCGAAGCTGTCCAGGTAAGTGGGCGTGTCACTGGTGGTGGATTCGCTGCTGGACTGGTTGATGGTAATCAAGGAACCATCCGTAGTAGTGTTTCGAATGTAGACGTGTCCTTGGATGACATCATATCATCCTATGGAGGTTTCTTGTCCATTGGCGGGCTCGTAGCGACCAATTCCGGTACGATCGCTGATAGTCAAAGCTTGGGCAATGTGACAGCGCAGCCCAGTGTTAGCGGAAGCATCAACCTCGTTGTTGGAGGTCTTGCAGGGCGCAATTCTGGCAGTGGCTCTATTTCAGACTCTTCTGCAAGCGGGAATGTAAATGTAATTATTCCCGGGCCTAATCCCACGACGGATAGTAGTACGATTGATGCAGGTGGCTTTGTAGGAGAAGCCATGGGTGGGGCGATTACAGGTGCCACTGCATCCGGCACAATAAATGTCGAAAACAACAGTGCTGCAACGGTGCAAATCAATACCGATTTTGGTGGAACGATCGTCGACCCCATACCGGTCGTTGACCCGGTACCAATTCCAGATCCTGTTATTGTGACGATCATCAATTTACCTAATCCACCCGACACGCTGGGTGGTTTGGATCTGAGTGGGCCAACGCTCACATCTGCTGACGGTGGTGGCAGCGGCAGCGGTGGTGCGGTAACCAGTGGCGTCGCGGATGCATTGGAAGGTCAGGCGGAAGCACAGGTTGCCGCCAACGGTCTGGTCAGCGTGGCAGAGGCATGTGCAGGCGGCGAAGATGTCGATACCGTATTGGCCTGTTTGTCAGATGCGCTGGATGCTTTTGGCACCGAGCTTGATACGATCTTGCTGCAGTTGCCACCCGAACTGGGCGATGTGGCGCAGATCATTGAAAATGCGCGTGATGGCGTTGATGCCGCGCGCCGCCGTGCTGCCGCCCGTTTGGCAACAGCAACAACCGAAGCAGAGCGCGATCAGATCCGTAATGAAGCACTGATTGAGGCGCGCGCTTCAATCGACGCGGCGGCACTTCTGTTGCGTCAACGTATCTCGCTGGTCCGAGCCGACGATCCTGATCTGGCGACCGTGCAGCAGGCGACAATTTCTGTGGTGGCAGATGCTGTGGAAAACGTCGGCGTAGAACTGGCACGGGCGACGGATCTGTAGCGCATGCACGATATGATCAGACCATTGCAGCGGTTTTTGACGATCTGCAGCGTGCTGATCTATGCCAGCGCATCATGGGCCGACGAAAGGGTCGCGTTGGTCATCGGCAACAGTGAATATGAAGTTGCCGAAGCCCTGCCAAACCCCGTAAATGACGCGACCGACATGACGCTGGCGTTGGAAAACCTTGGTTTTGAAGTCCTTTACGGTCTTGATCTGACCCATGATGAAATGGCGCAAAAGATTGCGGATTTTGGTTTAAGGGTCGAAAACGCGGACGTGGCTTTGGTGTTTTATGCTGGTCACGGGTTTCAGGTTTCCGGCGTGAACTACCTCTTGCCCGTTGATGGCGCGATTGCCACGACGGCGGATGTCCCTGCACAGACCATCTCCATGCAAGCAGTGCTGGATGCATTGGAAAGTGCTCCTGGACTGAAGATTATCATGCTGGATGCCTGCCGCGATAATCCGTTTGGCGGCGAGCTGACCGGTCTGGGCGACAGTAATAGCGGGCTTGCGCGTCTTGGCAGTGATGCGGATTTAAAGATCGTCTATGCAACACAGCCAGACAATGTTGCCTATGATGGTACCGGAAGAAACAGCTTTTTTACCGAGGCGGTTCTGAACCATATATTTACGCCGGGACAGAACATTTCAGACATGATGATCAATGTGCGGCGCGATGTTCTGGCTGCAACCGGTGGTCGCCAGATCCCATGGGATAGCTCATCGCTGACGCGGCAGTTCCTTTTTGATCAAGGCCCGCAAACCGTGACCGAAGAGACGTTGTTGTGGCAGGTCGCAGCAAGCGATGCCGACCCGCAATTGCTGGACATCTACTTGCAGCGCTATCCCGAGGGCAATCACGTCAGTTTGGCTGAGGCCTTGTTGGAAAGTCCTGCGACCCGCCAGACAACGATCAATACGCCAGATCACCGCGCCGCTCGAGAGGCCAATCTTTGGGCCATCGCGCGGCGTACCCGAATGCGTCAATTGGTCGAAATCTATCTCAACAAATACCCTGATGGTCAAAACGTGGAAGAGGCACAAAGCCTGCTCACAGCTCTTCCACGCACGGATGATGTCAGCGCCGGCCGTATCTGCGAATTGCTGGCAACCCATCCCGGCGACGCAACCGCCAATACTGCCGGGGTCAGCTTTCCCGTGCTGCGAACACAGGCACAGCTTGCCATCAATACCTGCACTGAAGCCATCGCGCAGTTGCCGCAGTTGCCACATTATCGCACGCTCTTAGCGCGCGCCTATCTCGCCGCAAACAACTATCCAATGGCACTTGAGCAATTTGAAGATGCCGCTGCCGTGGGTGATTTACGTGCATTGTACATGCTGGGTCAGCTTCATGAGAAAGGCATTGGCGTCGATCGCGATATCAACAAAGCACTAGATTACTATGCGCGGTCTGCTGAAGGCGGCATGCCGGATTCGCAAATCAATCTTGCTTTGGCACTTCATGACGGAGAGCATATTGAACAAGACAAGGAACGCGCGATCACTCTGATGCGACTAGCGGCCGAGCAGGGCTACGCAAAGGCTTTGTTCAACATGGCCCATTTCGCCCTTGGTGGATTAGGCAACAAGCCGCAGGCTGCCTTCGGCTTGGCCGAGCGTGCAGGGATCGCCGGTCATGCGCAAGGATATTACCTGGCCGCACAAATTCTTGACAATGCCGGTATCCCGCCAACCTCGCCAGAACGCGCCGCGCGGTTCATACTTTTGGGAATTGCTGAGGGTGATGGCGATCTGGCGGCCAAATTCTTCTCAGAGTTTGAAGCCGGGGATTGGAGTGTTGAGTCTGTGCGTGCTGTACAGACCGTCCTGACATCGGCAAATCAATATGTCGGACCTTTGAACGGTGAATTCAACAGCGATATGCAGCTTGCATTGATCAGTTGGCGTATGGGCGGTTTCCGCGCGGACCTATTGTTGAATTAAGATTGGGTTGGCCTGTGTCAGGATCTGCAGGCTCTACTGGACTGTTGTGTTGATCGTTTTACGCGGTCTGTTTTGAGCTTCGAGCAGTCTTGTCGCAAAAATAGGGCTGTAGATTAAGTGGGTCTGATCCCTGATGGATCTGTCCTGCGGCTATGGTTTTTGAGGATGCCAAGCGTTACGGATCCATTTAGCCCTCATGTGTGTTTGCGACTGGTGGTGGCGAAAAAATGTGCCACTCATCGAAGATAGGGTTTTTGTTAATGTCCCACATGTACCGCTGCAACTAGAGGATGAATCGTTACCGAGCCGGCAGCGTTAGGGTCACCAGAGTTCTCACCTTCAATGAGGGCCTGCCGAAGCTGGATTTCGCTCAAGGCTTCCCTGTCGCATAGTCTTGGACTGTTAGTCTCTCTGCCGCCGCAAGCTCCTGCATCGTGGCAAGAACTGGTTCTGGGATATCATCAAATTAGTAGTTGAAGGACACGAATGACCCTTCATAGTAAATTGCCCGCTCGCGGGGCTTCCTTAATCTCAGCCGATGTCTGTACTACCGTCAAAGGCACTATCTCTTAATTTGCCCCATGCAGAATGCGATCCGCTGCAACTGCAGCTGACGTTCGGTTATCAACGCCCATTTTCTGAAATATCTGCTCTAAGTGTTTGTTTACCGTGCGAGGGCTGAGGTCCAGGATGGAACTGATATCACGATTTGTCTTGCCCATGGTCAGCCAACCAAGGACTTCGGCCTCGCGAAAGGTCAGCGTCCATTGCGCCATTAGCACCTGTTCATTGGTTTCGGCGCCAGATTTGTTGAATTTGACCAGTAATTCCTGTGACGCAGACATGCCAACGTAAACAAATTCATACCCCTTCAACGAAAGCGGGGTCAGATGGGACAGTGGTTTTCGGGCACAAGATATGAGCCATTTCCGCAATTGCTCGTCTTCGGGGCGCGTCAACTCAAACGCTTCCAACGCATTTTGTGACCCCCAGGACAGATCACCATTTGCATCAAAAGCCAGAATTGACCTGCCCGATCGATCCAGCGCATCACGCGCACTTTGCAGCAGCTTGGAGTTTGTGATGTGAATCCCAAGGCGTGCAATCAGTTCATCCAGAACAACTGGTTTGGTGACATAATCAACACCGCCAGCATTAAGACCACGCACCACGTCATCCGCCTCGGTCAGCCCGGTCATAAAGATGATCGGGGCGGCGATCTTGTACGGCGCAGCCTTGAGCCGCCGGCAGGTCTCAAACCCGTCCAATTCGGGCATCAAGGCATCCATCAGGATCACATCGGGCTGCACGCGATCCACCAGATCGATGGCTGTCTGCCCGTCGCGCGCCACGATCACTGTCATCCCGTTCTCTTCCAGTGCGGCAGAGACCATCGCCAGAGACTCCGGTTCATCATCGACCACGAGGGCGAGGTTTTGATCATTCGGGTTAAAGCGTTTCATGGGCTTCACTTTCCAGCATGGCAGCAATGCCCTTGAGATCGAAATCGGCAAGGCAGCTTTTGAGCCTTCGCAGCAGTGGCTCGGGACACGCCCGCGACGCTTCAAGATCTGCCAGAATAACCCGCAGCTTGCTGGCCTGCCCAGTCTGCGCAAGCTGGATCATCTGCAACCCGGTCTTTGTCGCTAGGCGTATCGCAGTAGGTGCATCGGGTTCATCATCAGCTTGGGTTTGCAGATCCAGCTTCAGCAGTTCAGCCGTGCGAAAGACCAGATCATCAAGACTGTAGGGTTTCGCGATAAACGCATCATATAGGGTCAGTTGCGGTGTCGGCCTCTCCGCATCTTTCGCGTGGCCCGAAATCATAATGATCGGGATGTTCTCCAATCCATTGTCGCGCAAGTGGCGGGCAAGGGACCAGCCGTCCTGGCCAGGCATATCGATATCAAGGATGAACAGGTTCGGCGTGATGTCCGTCAACATGCCCAGTGCAGTTTCCGCCGAGGCCGCGCGCACCACACCAAAGCCAAGGGGTTCAAAAACACTCGTAACCAAGGTCAGGTGGTGTGCGTCGTCGTCGACCACCATGATCGTTTTTCGTGGGCCAAGATAGACGACGGCCGGCAGGGTCCCGGCGGTGGTCGGGATCCGGCCTTCGCCAACAGGTTCCTGCGTCAGCGACGGCAACATCAACCGCACCACAAATGTACTACCTTTGCCCAGCGTGCTTTGTACTTTGATTTCGCCGCCTAAAATCTCAACCAGCAGTTTGGTAATGGTCAGCCCCAAGCCGGACCCGCGCGCGCCGTTCTGACGGGACCGTTGAAACGGTTGCCAAATGCGCGGCAGAAAATCCGGCGCAATGCCCATGCCGGTATCTGTCACTTCGATCAGCGCGATTTCGTTACGGTAAGTGATGCGTAAGCAGACCTCGCCCCGTTCGGTATAGCGCAAGGCGTTGGATAAGAGGTTGATCAGAATCTGACGCAAACGCTTTTCGTCAAATCCGACCCAAGCTGGCAGATTTCCATGGGTTTCCACGGAAAAGGTGATCCTACGGTCGCGCGCGTCTTCCTCAAAAATGGACGCAACCTGTTTGATGAACATCCGCAGATTGATCCGATCACGCATCACCTCAAGCCGCCCGGCCTCGATCCGCGAGATGTCCAGCAATCCCTCGATAAGCCCGGCAAGGTGTTCGCTGCTCCGCCTGATCGTGGTGACGGAGTCGAGCCGGTTTTGCGGGATGGACGGGTCTTTTTCCAGTATCTGCGCAAAGCCGTAAATCGCGTTCAGCGGCGTACGCAATTCGTGGCTGAGCCCTGCCATGTAGCGGGTTTTGGCAAGGTTTGCGGCCTCTGCCTTGTCCTTGGCATCTTGCAGGGCAATGTCAGTCCGTTCATGCGCACGAATTTCGCGCAAAAGCCTATCGGTCTGGCGGCGGGTTTCGGCGCGCGCGTTGCGGTTGCTTTCGTTCACCAGCAGGAACATCCAGACCGATACGCCGATGACAATGACCACACTGCCAAAGATGACCGTCAGAACAGCGGTAAAATTTGGGCTGTAGGCTATGGAACCGATCCATAGCAACAACCCGCCGAAAAGCCCCGAAATCAAACTTGTAAAAAGCATGAACTTCGCCAAACGGGACTGCAGCACAACAGCAATATTGGGTGCAAAGGTTCGTTCAATAAAGCTTTGCACGTTGCGACCAATACGCCCGTGCGGTTTGCAGCTGTCCTGACAATTGCTGTCCAATGTGCAGCACAGTGAACAGATTGCCCCTGCATGAAAGGGGCAATGCGTCATATCTTCCGCGTCAAAGCGAAAGTCGCAGATCGAACAGCTATGCAGGCCCTGCGGTGCCGGGGTGCTATCGGGGCGCGCGAGGTAGTATTTGCCCTTTGTCCAATAGGCAATCAGTGGCGCGGTGATGAAGGCCGCACCCAAAGCGATGAAGGTAGAAAATGCCTGCGCCGTCTGCCCTGCGGCACCTGTGACCGCCGCAAGCGACAGAATGCAGGCGATCAGCATTGCCCCAATGCCTACAGGATTGACGTCATAAAGATGCGCGCGGCGAAATTCGATGCCCTTGGGGCTGAGGCCAAGAGGCTTGTTGACCACAAGATCCGCCACCAGCGCCCCGATCCAAGCCACGGCAACGTGCGAATAAAGACGCAATACCTGTTCAAGCCCTTCAAAGACACCCAGTTCCATCAACAACACCGCGATGGCGACGTTGAAGACCAGCCAGACAACGCGGC